>ERZ795058.1183-NODE-1183-length-36201-cov-77.823300_pt1 | contig 36201 bp, 41 predicted proteins | sample MGYA00375142_ERZ795058 | MGnify/ENA primary metagenome ERZ795058 (study PRJEB30187, sample SAMN05720210) | activated sludge metagenome | isolation source: anaerobic digester from wastewater treatment plant | place: Japan | collected 2015-04-20 ... | reverse complement strand
TCCGCGAAGTCATCGCCGCCGCCGAAAAAGCCACCGGGCGGCGCGTTCCCCGGGAGGATCGGCCCCGCCGGGAAGGCGACCCTCCCGTTCTTCTGGCCTCGAAGGAAAAAGCCGAGCGCGTCCTGGGATGGAAGCTCCGCTTTTCCGACCTCGGCACGATTCTCGAGACCGCCTGGGCTTGGCATCTCAAGAAATTTGGAGAGCGGAAACGTCCGGGCGGCGGCGAAGCCGCCCGCTGACGGAGAACGCGATCCTCCGGCTCCCTCTTTGTCCTGTCAAGCCATATAAAAACCTTACCCAAGAGGGTATTATCTTGCCATTTAAAAACCTTACCGAAGCCGACAAGCGTTGAGCGATCATAAACTGTTGGGAACGACGTGCGGAGAGGCGAGAGTTCGCGAAAGCGCCTGGGACAGCTCTTTCTCTGAAACGGCTTTTTTTTGGACCGGTTTTCCTCCGCAGGACCGCAGTTTCCAGATACGATCAAGCTTTTTTTGAATGATTTTAATCAGATCGAAGGGATCCAGGCTTTCTCGAAGCCGGAGATAGTGTTCGACCTTCTTCGGATCGGCTTTCGGCATGGCGGCCAGCCGGTTCAACGGAGTTTGGGGCTGATCATAATGACGTGTTTTCCGGGATCCCTTCCGGACGGTTCGGATGAGCTTGACCGAAGGTTGGAATAAGTTCATGTACAACCGGAGCTCATTGGCATAGAGATCGTTAAGCGCGGCGACGGCTTCAGGCGTATCGTAGCGATCCCAACCGACGATTTTTCGGACATGGGTCCAGTTTTTCTGCTCGATATGGGCATTATCGTCTTTTTTGTAGGGTCGGCTTCGGGTAAATCCAATGTCGCGATCATGGCAGTAGGTATAAAGGTTACGATTGATGAACTCCCCGCCGTTGTCAGAGTCGATATCCAAGACCTGGAACGGCAGGTCCCGGCTTATTGTGGAGAAGGCTTGGACGATGCCGACCTCACTTTTTCCAAGAGCGGCCTGCGTTTCCACCCAGGTGGAGGCGATGTCGGTCAGATTGAAAGAACAAGCGAACAGACCTGCGGCATTCGAGCCGCAGTGGGCCACCGTGTCCATTTCCAGGTGCCCGGGCACGGTCTCTTCCCAAGACTCACAGCGAATGGGGATCTGATGCCGAAGGAGGGGGCCCGGCTTGGTCCGACCGTAGAGACGCCGCCGCAGCTCCTGCTTTTTGCCTTTCAGGGCCCGGTCGATGGTTCGAGGACTGATCCGTAACATCTGCTCTTCCACAAAACGACTCGGAGCATACTTTTTCCGAATCGCCGGGAGCCAGAGCCGGAGGATGACTTTGAGCCGGACAGACCAAGGGCAGCCCGCTTCCTCCCAGACTTTTTGGATGACGTCCAGCGTCTCCCGCCGATAGAAGCGATTCCGCTTTCGGGGAGGTTTTGGCTTCATCCGGCGGCCGGTCTCAATCAAGTTGATCCGAGCAATGGCATATTTTCGATGAAAACCAGTCGCGGCGCAGACCTCGTCTAATATCCTCTTTTTTGAAGTTCTTGAGGCTTGACGATATCGTTTGGACATGGATTCCATGAGTTCCCTCCGGCTGTGAAGATCCATTCTCTGCCCTCCTCAGGTCAAGAGAGGAGGGTAAAAAAATCTCTTTTCCCTTGTCCAGCCAGGGTAAGATTTTTAAATGGCAAGACATATCACCCTTCGGTAAGATTTTAGATGGCGCGATTCGTTTGTTTGACTCCCCTCCGTCCGCGTGTTATAAAAGTTCTTTGATCTCATGAAATCATTGAAATTCCTGCCGATCATCCTCATCCTCTCCGGCTGTCTCTTTCTCGTCGACTGCGCCCGCAACGAGCCGGCCGCCCGGACGGTTCCGCCGCCGGGGAAGGCGGCCGCCGTTCCGGAAGAGCCGCCGGCCGAAAAAGCGGCGCCCGCTCCGGCCCAAGAAGCGGCCGGGAAAACGATCATTCCCGTCGAGGAAAAAAACTTGGCTTCCGGCGTCCCTCCGGTCAACGGCCAGGCCGCCGATGACGCCTCGATCACGATCGAGGACGTCCTCGAGCTGTACGCCGAAGCCAAGGCCGCCCGGGAACGAGGCGATTTCGAAGGAGCGGTGGCTTACCTGGACGAGGCTTACGCCGCGCTTCTCCGCCTCCGCATCCCCGCCGATTCGCCCCTGATCCAGGACAAGGACAACCTCCGCCTGCTGATCGCCCAGCGCATCCAGGAGATCAGCGCCGCCCGCCGCAATCCGGCCGTGGAGAATCACAAATCGATCCCCTTGATCGAGAACGAATGGGTTCTCCGGGAGATTCGGTCCTTCACCGGCCCCGAGCGGACGGCCTTCCTGGAAGGCTACCGGCGCTCCGGATTTTACAAGGATTGGATCGTCGACGAGCTGCAGAAAGCCGGCCTGCCTTCGGATCTGGTCTGGCTCCCGATCGTTGAAAGCATGTACAAACCCCTGGCTCTGTCTTCGGCCCGGGCTCTCGGCATCTGGCAATTCATCCGGACGACCGGCCTGAATTACGGCTTGAACCAGGACAAGTTCATCGACGAGCGCCGGGACCCCTATAAGTCGACCTTCGCCGCGATCAAGTACTTGGAACATCTCCACTCGTTTTTCGGCGATTGGACGACCGCCCTGGCCGCCTACAACTGCGGCGAGGGATATGTCCAGCGGATCATCAATTCGCAGAACATCAGCTACCTGGATAATTTCTGGGATCTTTTCCAGCGCCTTCCCTACCAGACGGCCCGGTATGTTCCCCGCTTCATCGCTGTCGTCTTGATCATCCGGGACCCGGAAAAATACGGGGTGAGCCTGCCCGCGCCGTATCCGCCGCTCCGCTTCGACACGGTCCGGATCCAGCACCCGGCCAAGCTGAGCGTCCTGGCGGCCGCCATGGGCTTGGATTCCTCCGAGCTCGAGTTTCTCAACCCCGAGCTCCGTTATCAATCCACGCCCGACACGCCGTACGATCTCCGCGTCCCCGTCGGGATGGAGGAGCGTCTCCTGGCCGCGCTGCCCGCTCTGCCGAAATATATTCCGCCCGAATACGGGACGCACAAGGTGAGGTCGGGGGAAACCCTTTCAACCATCGCCCGCCGGTACGGGACTTCCGTCCAGAACTTGCAGAAAATCAACGGGATCCGGGGAACCTTGATCCGCGCCGGACAAGTCCTCCGCATCCCCAGCCGCGGCTGAAATCAAAAGAGGGAGACACAATACCAATTAACCCTATTTCCCTGCTTCCCGGAGCCGGAAATAACCTGAAATTGGGTTAATTGGTATTGTGTCTCCCTCTTTAAAACCGGGCCGGGGACCGTCGATAAACCGCATTGACACCGGCCGGGGATGAACGTATCATCTTCCCGGCAAGGAAAGGTTCCATGATTCTCAAATACGCCGTACTATGGATTGTTTCTTTCATCGGCGTAAGCGCCGTGGACGCCCTCTGGCATCTCGTTCTCTGGGGACGGATCTACCGCCGGGACATCCGCAAGGTCGCCGCGGTCGTCGACGGCAAGCTCGTCCTGAACGGGATCAGCGGAGCGCTCTCCCAAGTCCTGGTGATCACGGCTTTCGTCGTCCTCGCTTCCCTTCAGCTTTCCTCGGCCGATCCCTATCTCAAAGGAATCCTGGCCTGCGCGGCCGGCGGCGTTCTCGGGATTTCCGCGTATGGATTGGTGAACCACTGGATCGTCCGGGACTGGAGCCTTTCCCTGACGGTTCTCGAAGTCATTTGGGGCCCGGTCCTCGGGGCGTTCGCCGGATTTCTCATCGTCGGGACGGCCCGGCTGTTGAAGATCGGCTGATTCGGACGATCGGCGATGTCCACGACATCCCAGCGGTCAAACGGAAAAAGCTATTATTACGCCTTTCTCGCCGGGACGAAAAAGATCCTGGAAAATCAGAATGAGCTGAACCGGATCAATGTTTTTCCCGTCCCCGATGCCGACACCGGCTCCAATCTCGCCTCGACCCTCCGGGCCGTCGTCGAGCGAGTCCGTCCGCATCGCTCCTACGGGGCGACCTCCGCGGCGATCGCGGCGGCCGCCCTGGAGGGCGCCCGGGGCAACTCAGGCGTCATTTTCGCCCAATTTCTTTACGGTCTCGGGGCCGAATCCCGAGACTGGACCGAGGTTTCGCCGGCCCGCTTCGCCCGCTCCGTCCTGAAAGCGGTCCGCTATATGTACGAAGCGATCGCCGAGCCGGTCGAGGGAACGATGATTACGGTCATCCGCCGGTGGGCCGAGTATCTCGAATCCCGGGAGAAAGAAGCTGAAAATTTTTTGAAGGTCTTGGCCGATTCCCGCGGCCGGGCGCTCGAAGCCCTCCAGGAAACACGACACCGGTTGGCGGCCATGAAGAAAGCCGGCGTCGTCGACGCCGGCTCCAAGGGCGTGGTCCTCTTTCTCGAGGGGGCGATCGATTTCTTGATCAAGCCCTCGCATAAGAAGATCATCTCGATCCGGGCCGAGGCGATCGAAATCGAACACACCGAAGCGGTCTCGGCCGCCCCCGTCGGCCGGCGCTACTGTGTCGAGGCCTTGATCCGCCCCCATCCGGGCCGGGAGGCCGCGGGATTGGACCGGGACGCCTTGAGTTCCCTGGTTTCAAAAGCCGGGGACTCCCTGGTGATCGCCGGATCCAGGGACACCCTCCGCCTCCACGTCCACGCGGACGAGCCTCCGGAAATCTTTTATGCGATCCGCGATTTCGGGCTCTGCGTCCATCAGAAAGCCGATGACATGCGGCGGCAATACGAAACGGTCCACCGCCGGAAGAGAAGCGTCGCCCTGGTCACGGATTCCAGCTGCGACCTTCCCGGCCTCCTCCTCGACCAACATCAGGTCCATGTGGTTCCGCTTCGCTTGAATTTCGGCCCTTCTTCCTATCTCGACAAGACGACCATCTCCCCCGACCGCTTCTACACGATGCTGGATGAAGACCGCGACTTTCCCACGTCGGCCCAACCCAACGCCAAGGCATTCGGGGACGTGTACGCCCGGCTGGCCGCCCATTATGATTCGATCCTCTCCATCCACCTGTCCGGGAAACTGAGCGGGACGTACGCCGGCGCCGCCTCGGTTGCCGAGCGGGTTTCGCGGAAGACGGGGAAAAAAATCACCGTCATTGATTCCCGGACGCTGTCCGGAGCCCTCGGCTTGGTGGTTCTCCGGACGGCCCGGGCCCTTGAGGCGGGCGCCTCCCACGAAGAGGCCGCGGCCGAAGCCGAACGGGTCAGGCCGAGGTCGAGAATCCTGGTGGGCGTGCGGACCTTGAAATACATGGTCCGCGGCGGCCGGGTCAGCCCGATGGCCGGCCGATTGGCGAACCTGTTGAACCTGAAACCGGTCGTGTCCATGAAGGAAAACGGCGAGTCAACCGTTTCCGACAAGGCGTTCAGCCGCCGGGGCAACCTCAAAAACATCCGCCGGCAGGCGAGAAAGGCCGCGGCCGGAAGCCGGGTTTGGGAATCCTGCGTCCTTCACGCCCACAACCCGGAGGAAGCCGGGATTTATGCCCTTGAGATGGAAGAGATCTTCGGCCGGAAGCCGGCCTATCTCATGGATATTTCGCCCGTGATCGGCCTGAACGCGGGCGTGGGGGCCGTGGCCGTCTCGTTCCTGATGGAAGAGGCGTGACCCGCCGGAAGGGAAGGCTTCGGTGACCGGACCGCTTTTGACCGCGGCCGCGGTCGTCTTCCTCTACATGACCGGGCTCTCCGTCCTGGCCCTGGTCCGGAAGAATTATTCCGTCGTCGACGCCGGCTGGGGGCCCGGCTTCGTCCTGGCAGCCTCGGCCTTGTTCCTCCGCGATCCGGATTTTTCTCCGGCCCGTCTCCTCATGACGTCTCTGATCGCGCTCTGGGCCGCCCGCTTGAGCTTCCACATTCTTCGGAGAAACGCCGGAAAGCCGGAGGACTTCCGCTACGCCGCCATGAGGAAACGGTGGGGCAAAGCCGCCCCGCTGAAGTCGTACATTTTCATCTTCCTCTTCCAAGGGGCGGTGATGCTCCTCGTCTCCTCCCCCCTGACGGCCGTCTTCCTCTCCCCGGCCAGGCCGCTCTCCATCCTGGACGCCGCCGGAACGGCGGTCTTTCTGGCCGGGTTTCTTTTCGAGACCGTCGCCGACCGCCAGCTCGCCGCCCACATCCGCGACTCGGGAAACAAAAAGATGCTCATGACCCGAGGTCTCTGGTCGCTTTCCCGTCACCCGAACCATTTCGGGGAAGCGACTCTGTGGTGGGGTTTGGGCCTGATCGCCCTGTCTTCAAGATATGGCTGGGCCGGGCTCATCGGCCCGGCCGTCATCACCTTCCTCCTCCGGTTCGTTTCCGGCGTGCCGCTCCTGGAGAAAAAGTATGCCGGCCGGCCGGACTGGGAGGAGTATAAAAAGAAGACGCCCATCTTTTTCCCGCGCTTGCCGCGGGCGTGAAAATCGGGAGACACCCTGCCAATTCACCCTATTTCCCTGAGCCGGAAATGCACAGAAACGGGGTGAATCGGCAGGGTATCTCCCGATTTCTCCTTATTGGCCGCCGCCCTCCGCCGGATGGATATGGACGTACACCTTGCGAAGCATCTCCACGTCCTCCCGCAATCGCGTCTCGGCGGCCGTGGCGATCGCGTCCGCCTCGGCGACGCGGAGGGCGCCGTTCACCCGGATGATGATATTGGCCACAAGATACGGTCCGAAGCGATGAGCCCGAATGTCCTCGATGCCGACGACGCCCGGAACGTCCCGCAGGGAGGCCGCGAACCGCTCCTTCATCTCCTCGCCCGGGATGGCGTTCATCAGCTCGTCGGCCGACTCCAGGAGAATGGAAAATCCGGTTTTGGCCACGATCACCGCGACCGCCGCCCCGGCGATCGGATCGGCCCAGGGATGCCCGGAAAGGGAAAGGAGAATGCCGGCTCCCACGCCGAGAGAGGCGAGAACGTCGTTGCGATGGTCCCGGGCGATGGCCTTCACGGCGAGGCTGTCGGTCACCCGCCCGGCGCGGCGGGCTTGAAACATCAAAAAAAGCTTGGCGGCCACCGTGCCGGCGGCCGCCCACAGCGTGAAAGAGGCGATGGCCGCGGGCGTCTCCGTTCCTTTGATCAAATCGAAAAGGGAATCGACGGCGTCCCAAAAAATCGCCAGGCCGCTCGTGACGACGAAGGCGCCGACCACGAGTGCGGCGATCGTCTCATATTGATGATGGCCGTAGGGATGTTCACGGTCGGCCGGCTTGCCCGACATCCCGACGAAGAATTTGACCACCAGGAAGTAGACGACATCGGAGACGGAATTGATCCCGTCGGCCAGGAGGGCCTTGCTGTGGCCGAGGATTCCCAGGCCGAGCTTGGCCGCGGCCAGGGCGGCGTTTCCGGCCAAGCCGAGGTTGACGACGAGCCGGATCATGCGCCGCGGCTTCGCCCGGCCGCCCGGCGGACGCGGGACACCGTCGGCCGGCTTCATTCCGTCCTCCGGGCCACGAAAAATTCATAGCCGAGCTCGGTCGAGCATTTTTCAAAGCCTTCGATTTCGGCCTGAGCCGCGTCGAGGACCTCCCGGGCGGCGGCCTTGTCTCGGCATGTCTCCCGCAATTCGCGGATGCGGGCCCGCATGGGGCCGTAATACGAATCGATCCAGGAGGAGGCCGGCAGGGTGAAATGGCCGTCCACCTCGTACCCGCACGCCTCGAACAGGGCGAGGTTGTCCTTGACATCCTTCATGTCCGCGTAGTCCCAGGCCCATTTCACGGCCTCGCTCGACCGGTCGTCCGTCAGCCAGACCAGCTCGGTCAGGCCGATCGAGCCGCCCGCTTTCAACAAGGGCCGGCAGGCCCGGAGTCCCGCGGCGAAGCCCATTTGGTAGAGGGCGCCCTCGGACCAGATCACATCGAACGTCCCGGGGGCGAAATCCATCGTCTTCATATCCTGGAGGACGGTCTTGATGCGCGCCGAAAGACCGAGCGCCCGGGCATCGGCCTCGACCCTCTCCAAGAACGGCCGGTGGTTGTCCAAGGCAATGATTCGTCCGCCGGAAATCCGGGCCAGGACCAGGGTTTGTTTTCCCGGGCCGCAGCCGATGTCCAGAATCATCGGTTTTTCCGGAACGCCGTTCATCATCCGGAAGGCTTTTTCCGTCGAGGCGTCGTCGCCCGGGCCGGCCCGGGGGAGAGCTCCGTAGACCTCGAAGAAATAAGCCGTTTTGTCTTCCACTTGCTTATCATACATCATTCGGCGCCTCCGGCCATCCTCCGGACCCGCCGCGGTTCACAGACCCGCCTTGCGGTCTTCAAGGTCAGTCCCCATTCTCCGACTTTTTGCAGGATCGACGAACGCTGCATCCGACGACGGCTCAAGGTGATCCATTCCTCCATGTCCGCCTCCATCCGGGGGGACATTTTAGCTTTGCTGCTAAAGGGGACCTTCTTGCTCGGCTATCACAGACCCGCCGTGGTTCATTGTCCGGACCGTTCCGATATGGTAAAATATCGTCTTCTATTTCATCTCATCGTCCTCGCCGGGGGATGATCCGGGAGAAGAAATCCCGTGGAACGCGCGTCGGTCTCTTGTTCTCGCCCTGTCTCCGGCGCAGCCTGTCGCCTCGGATCAGCCCCGGCCGATTTAACCGCTCTTTTTGTCCGGAAAGAGGACATTCCCCGTGAATTCCGGATGGAGAAACCGATCGAGCCGGACCGGGTGTTCCTGGGCGGCGATCTGCAACCCTGGAAAGGGCGCCGTCTTGACGTCTACTCCCCCATCGATGTCCGAACCCAGGAGGGATTTTCCCCCCTGCGGCTGGGCTCCCTTCCCCGGATGACGGGCCGCGACGCCCTCCGCGCCCTGGCCGCCGCCCGGAAGGCTTTTTGCGGCGGACGCGGGGCTTGGCCCTCCCTGACTCTCGCCGGCCGCATCCGCCGCCTCGAGGACTTCAGCGCCCGGCTGGCCGGCCTCAAGGAGCCGGTCGTCCGGACATTAATGTGGGAAATCGCCAAACCCCGGGTCGAGCTCGAGGCCGAGTTCGACCGGACGATCGAATTGATCGGCCGATTGATTCAAGCCGCGGTCAAACGGGACCGGGCCTCGCGGTCCCTGATCCGGCAAAAGGGCATCATCGGCCTCGTCTGCGACGAGCCGCGCGGCGTCGCCCTGTGCGCCGGGCCGTATAACTATCCTCTATTTGAGACGTTCGGACTCGTCGTGCCCGCCCTCCTGGCCGGCAACACGGTGATCATCAAGCCTCCCCGCTTCGGCGTCTTGTTTTTCGATTTCCTTCTCGAGCCTCTCGCGTCCTGCTTCCCTCCGGGCACGGTCCACGTCCTTTCGGGAGACGGGCCGGCCGTTCTCGATCCCCTCTTGAAAAGCGGCGGGATCGACGTCTTCGCCTTCATCGGTTCCAAGGCGGTGGCCGACCGGCTGACCAGCCTGCATCCGAAGCGGACGCGCCTGCGGGTCCTCCTCGGCCTGGGCGCCAAGAACGCGGCCGTGATCCTGCCCGACGCCGATTTGGAGACGGCCGTCGGCGAGTGCCTGCTGGGCGCCCTGGCCTTCAACGGCCAACGCTGCGCGGCCCTGAAGATTCTCTTCGTCCACGAGGCGGTCCGGAAGCCGTTCCTCGACCGCCTTGCTGCGGAAACGGCCAAAATCAGAATCGGCATGCCCTGGGCGAAAGGCGTCCGCATCACCCCCCTGGCCGACCCCGTCCGGGTGTCCTATCTCCAGTCGCTCATGGACGACGCCGTCGGCCGCGGGGCGGACGTCATCAACGAAAACGGCGGCCGGTCCGCCGGGTCGCTCCTCTGTCCCGCCGTCCTTCAACCGGTCACGTCCCGGATGCGGATTTACCGCGAGGAGCAGTTCGGGCCGCTCGTTCCGATCGTCGATTTCCGCCGGATGGAGGAGCCGGTCGACTACCTCCGGGCGTCCTCCTTCGGTCAACAAGCGAGCGTCTTCGGGACCGACGTCCGGACGCTCGGGCCGCTCATCGACGCCGCCCGCGCCCAGGTCGCCCGGGTCAACCTCAACGCCAAGTGCCAACGCGGGCCGGATGTCTTTCCCTTCACCGGGAAGAAAGATTCGGCCCGGGGGGATTTCTCGGTTTCGGAAATTTTTGGATTCTTCGCCGACCGGACCGTCGTCGCCGCCAGGGACGACGGCCGCGGGGCGGCCCTCCTCAAGCGGTATCGGGCGGTCTCCGGGCGGAGCGGATCCGGGGAAAGGAACGTCTCATGAGCCGGACAGACGCCCACTCCCGCCGGACGGGCGGGCTCGACCCCGTTCTCCCCCCTCCGGCCCGGACGCTGATCGAGCTGGTCCGGGAATCCTACGGAACGCACCTCCGCATCCGCAAATTTTTGGAGGATTACCACCGGACCGGGCGGAAAGAGGCCGCCCAGGCCGAAGAATGGCGGCGGGTCAGCCTCGAGGATTTTCACGTTTTCGACGCCCATCCCCGGGGGCGGGAAGCCCATGAAATCGTCGTCGACCTGTTTTTCGAGATGATCGAGCCGTCGCAAGAAGAGGACGTCCGGGAGAAAAGCCTCGCCGGGCTGTTCGAGTATCTCCGCAAGATCATGAACGACAGCGGGCCGAACCTCGACCGCAATCTTCCCCTCGTCGACCGGGCTTTCAACCGGGTTCTTTCCGCCGTTCCGGACGGAGACGGCCTCCTGAAAAAGTCGGCCCGGGACATGAAGCTGATCCTGGGAACCTGCCTCGAGAGGAACCTTCCCCTTTCGCGCGGAGCGTATCAAAGCTTGGCCGGCCGGGCGTTCCGGTCGTCCTTCGATTACTGGCTCGCCCAACCCGATCCGGAGGAAGGATTCATTCCCTTCAAGGCCGAGGACGGAGACGGAGCGGACCGGGATCTTTATTTGAGCCTGGTCGAGCCGCTGAGCCGGAAACGGCTCCGGGAATGGAAAAGCCTGGTCGACGCCTGCGACGGCGGCTCGGAGCCCGGCGACTGGGCCGGGTTTTCCGGTCTCCTCGAATGGCCGGATTACTACCAGATCGCCAAGGGGTATTTGAAAATCGCCGACGAAATAGAAAAAGCGTCCTTCTCGGACGGCCGCCGGCACGAAATCCGTCTCCTGTACCTTTTCCGGATCATTTCCGTCCCCGGATTCCGGGACATCCACCGCGAAGCCCTGATCGAGATCAACCGCTCCCTGGGCCGGGTGTTCGCCGGCCTTCCTCCCGACAAGCTGGAGCCGATGATCTCCCTGCTGTTCCAGACGTTCCGGGAGAGCGCCGCCCGGGCCGCGTATCCCGACACCATGATGAGCTGCCTCAGCACGGCGGCCCGGGAAGTCTTCAAGCTCGACCGCCATCCCGAGGTCAAGGTCCTGCTCGACGAGATCATCCGGTTCGGTTTCGTCGGCCCCGGCATCCGCGGGGCGACCACCGACTGGGAAGTGAAATTCAATCCTCTCCACATCAAGAACATCCGGGCCTGGATCGAAATCATCGCCCTCAAGCCCCGCTGGACCAAGCCTCTGCTGTCGGCCTTGATCGCCCATCTGAAAATCGGCGGGGTCTTCGTCCGCGACGCCGACCTCCTCCAGAAGGACATTTCCGCCCTTCTCAACGCCGACATCACCCCGGCCCACAATCTGGTCCTTCAATTGGCCCGCCTCTTCCCGGTGTATTTCAACGACATCAACGCCGGCGGCGAGCTCCGGGATAATACGACCCGCCTGGACGCCCTCTGCTTTCGGGAGGATCCGCTCATCCACTTCATCCGGAAACAGACTCACGTGGAGTGCAACAGCACGCTTGTCCCCTTCTGCGAAGCCGTCCTGGAATATTGGGCGGCGGGCCGAAAGGAAGGAATGAAGCCGTTCCTCCCGGCGGAGATCTACGACGCGCTCGAACCCTCCGGGCCATTCTACGACGGCCTTCACCGGGTGATGGTCGGAGTGTCGCAGGAAGCCGGCGGCGACCTCCGGGAAACGCTCGCCTGGGACCAGATGAAAATCCTCAAAACCGTCCGGGAGATCCCAGACGTTCCCGAGCCGGACAGGGAAAAGGCGGCCTTGTTCCTCCGTCTCTACCAGCTCCTCCATCGCAAGTATTTCGTCCAGCATCAGGACGTCCTCAAGGATCTCGACGCCTCCTTCCTGTTCGACCGCCGGAAAATCGACATTTTGAAGCGGGCCTTGGCCCGGCAAACGCCCGGCCCGGCCCTGGCGGTTCTCCTGGAATTCCTCGAGATCCTGAAGGACCGCTTCCTCTCCCCCAAAAAGACCGAGGCGCTGGAGGATCTCTACGAAAAGCGGCACATCGCCGTCGGGATCCCGTCCGTCTACGGCACCTACCGCGAGGAGAAATTCGACGCCCTCCGTCTCTACCTCAAGCTCCAAAGCCTGGCCGACGTCCAGCTCGAGCACGCCCTCGCCCCGGTGAATCTCCGCTTCATCACCCGGAGCACGCTGGTCGAAATCCACCGCTTCCTCGTGATCTTTCTGAAGGTCCTCGCCTTGGAGGGGATCGCGACCGAGGGCCTGACGTCCAAGGTCCGTCTCCTCGAAGGAGCCCTCAAGGCTCCGCGGTTCAGCATGGCCCAATACACCGACATCTTCCAATTCATCTCCAAGGGCGTCCAAGACGTCATCCACGTTTATTTCATCGACGCCCACCGGGCCCGACTGCCGCTCGTCATCCGTCAGGTCCTGGCCGCTCTCCCCCAAGAGGAACGCCCCAGTCCGGACAAGGAAGAGGAGGAGATCTACATCCGGACCGAAAACTTCATCCGCTCGCTGATCGCCTCGTCCTTCGGCCTGCAGACGATCGACAATTTCGTCAGCACCATCCTCCGGACGCTCTGCGCCGAGGAGGAGAAATTCAAGGACCAAGCGCATCTCCGCAACGTCCTGATGAGCTACGATCCCGGGGCCGCCGTCGTCCCGATCGGGGAAAAAATGGGTCTCCGGGACGACCAAATCCTCCTCGGAAACAAGGGATATTTCCTGAAAAAACTGCACTCTTTCGGGTTTCCCGTCCCCCCGGGGTTCATCCTGACGACGGAAGTCTTCCGCTGCAAGGAAGCCATCCGAAGCGACCGGAACATCGGCCGGGATCTCGACCAGCGCATCGACCGGCAATTGAGAATTCTCGAACAGACCGCCCGCAAGAAGCTGGGGGATCCCCATAATCCTCTCCTTCTTTCGGTCCGGAGCGGATCGGCGATCTCCGCTCCCGGGATGATGACGTCGTTTCTCAATGTGGGCCTCAACGATCAAATCGCCGAGGCTCTGGCCGCCCGCCCCAGGTACGCCTGGGCCGCCTGGGACTGTTACCGCCGGTTTCTCCAGTTCTGGGGCATGTCGGAGGGCATGGACCGGGACTTCTTCGACGACACCATCGACCAGTTCAAGGCCGATCTCGGGATCGTCAAGAAATTCGATTTCACGCCGGAACAGATGCGGGACATCGCCTTCGCCTACCGGAAGGGGCTGGTCCAAAGCGGAATCACCCTCCCGGATAATCCCCGGGAGCAATTGGACAAGGCCTTTTTCAAGGTGATCGAATCCTGGGATTCCCCCCGGGCCGAGATCTACCGGGCGGAGATGAACATCTCCAGCGACTGGGGCACGGCCGTCATCGTCCAGGCCATGGTGTACGGCAACTTGAACAGCGATTCCGGGACGGGGGTCATCTTCACCCGGGAGCCCAAGGGGCTGACGAGCTCCGTTTCCCTGTTCGGCGACTTCACCCACGGCGCCCAAGGCGACGATATCGTCACCGGCTTGGTTGAAACCTACCCCATTTCCGAAACGCAGCGAATCAGCGAAGGACGGGACGAGCCGATCTCCCTGGAATCCCAGTTTCCGGCGGTCTACGGCGAGCTCAAACGCCTGGCCGAAACCCTGGTCTATGAAAAGGGATTCGAGCACCAGGAGATCGAATTCACCTTCGAAAGCGCGACGAAAGAGGGGCTCTACATCCTTCAAACGCGCGACCTGCCGCCCCCGGAACCCGCCCGGGTGAAGGTCTTTACCCGGACCGAAAAGCTCGAAAAATCCCGCCTCGGCAACGGAATCGGCATCAGCGGGGGGGCCTTGTGCGGCCGGGCCGTTTTCTCGGAGGCCGACATCGAGGAATTCAGCCGACAGGATCCAAACGTCCCCCTGATCTTGATCCGGCCGGACACGGTTCCCGACGACATCGGCCTGCTGCGGGGAGTCGAAGGCCTCCTGACGGCCAAAGGCGGCAGCACCTCGCACGCCGCGGTGATTATCCCCCAGCTCAAGAAAGTCGGCGTTGTCGGGCTCCGGAGCCTGAAGGTCGATGAAAAAAGCGGAACGGGGACGATCCACGACGCCGTCATCCGCCGCGGCGATTTCCTCAGCCTGGACGGCTGGAGCGGAGCCGTCTATCGCGGCCGCCACCGGATCGAACCGGAGCCGGCCGTTCCGGCCAAGGTCTGAAACGCGTTTCGGACGGAACCGGCCTTACTTCAATGACTGCTGGATGTGGACGGCCAGGTCGCCCATCCGGTTCGTGTAGCTCCCGTATTCATTGTCATACCAGCCGAAGACTTTGGCGTGGACGACCGGGATCTCCAGGCGCTTGACGGGAAAAGCGGCCCGGGTTTCCGGCGGAAGGGCGGAGATCTGCGACACGTCGATGTCGATGAAGGCGGTCCGGGTGTGATTGAATTGACCCTCGATGACGACCGAGGCGTCGATGCCGGCCACGTCGGCCGAGACGTTCTGCTCCTCGGAGAACACCAGGCGCCGTTCCGGGTCGCGGGCCGCGGTCTGCCGGTAGATCTCGTTGATCGCCCGGGCGTCGATCGCCGGGACGCCGGCGTCTCCGGGATTTTGGAACGTGACGTTCAGGATGATGATCGATTCCGTCTTCATCGGGATGCGGATGGAATCGGCCATGAAGCCGATGGCTTTCACCTCGGGAACGGCCAGGGCCAGGGCCTCGGCCGCGTTGGTCGACGTCAGGATGATGTTGTCGAGGACGGAGCGCGATTTTCTCAGGTCCTTCGCCCCGGCCTTGGGGACGTTGTCCAGGACGCTCTGCGAATTCGTGGCCGCGTGGACCGTTGAGGCCGAGGCGGTCAGGATCGCCCGAGTCTTTTCGTGGTCGACGAGGGGCTTGATCATATGGGCGAGGGCGGTCGTCGTGCAGGAGGCGGCCGAGACGAGGGAATGCCGGTCCGGATCGAAAGCCCGGTGATTGATGCCGTAGATCAGGGTCACGGCGTCCTCGGGCATGGGCAGGGCCCGGTTCTTGAGCTTGAAGGCCGCCGAGGCGAGGACGACCCGGGCGCCGCCCTGCAGATGGCCGCGGAGCGATCCCTTGGCCGCGTCCGGTTCCGCCGTCGGGTCCAGGAACTGTCCGGTGCAATCGGCCACCACGTCCACGCCGTAATCGCGCCAAGGAATGTCCTTGGGATTCCGGTCCTTCCGCAGAACCGTCACCGGGATTCCGTCGATCAGGAGCTTGCCTTCTTTTTCGTCGACGATCTGGATCCGGGGCTCGGCGTTGATCCCATAAAGGAACGTATGCATGCGGCCGTAAGTTGAATCTTTTTCGATCGTCTGGACGACGGCGTCCATCCCGGCGCCGATTTCCCGGCCCTGGCTGACGACGATCTCCTTGAAATACTTCCGCCCGACGTGATGCCACAGGGTGAGCTTGCCGATCCGCCCCAGGCTGTTGATGCCCAGGACCGGTTTTTTTTCCGAGAACAAAGCAGACGCCTTCATCGGGGACTCCTCGATTGATTTTTTAACGAAAGAAAACGAATTGCTCCCTAACAACGAAACATCCCGCGGCCGGCGGACGCGCCGCGCGGCTTGAGGATGTTAGACGAAAACATATCATCGGGAGCGCCGGCTGTCAAGGCCGCCCGGCCTCTCTGGCGATTAGGACGGCCGCCAGGGGAACAAAACGGCCGGAAAGAGGAGGCGGCGACGCGTTTTTCGGATATCGATATCGCGGAAGCCGGGTCTGATCTTATTGTATCCTCTTGATTTTAGCATGGATACCTTCAGCGAAGGCCCGGAAATCCCCTCACCGGCGTCCGGATGTTCCGCCGACCGAGGCGACGATGAAATCCGCCAACCGCTCGAGATAAATCCGGCCTTTTTCGGGGGACGCCTTTCGGGGGTCGCCCAGAACACCGTCGGAAGAAATCGCGGGCATGCCTTTTTCCAGCAGTAGCCTCATCTCGGCCTCGCCGAACGGCCCGCAATACCCCGGAGCAAACCGCTCGGACGCGACCAGCCCGCTCTCCAGGGCCATCATCATCGAGGTCTCGTTCTCGCCGGCGTGGTCCCCGGCCTCCGTCTTGGAGACGCCGTATTCCGCCGACAGGCCGCTGAGGAAGGCCGTCAAGCCGGGCAGGTCCAGGAACGCCGTGACGTCGATCCCGGGGTGGGCCTTCCGGGCCTCGGCCGCAAACCGCCTCACCGTTTCGAAATTGCCGCCGTGCATCGGAATGAAGAGGATGCGCTTGAAGCCGTGGCGGACGAGACTCGCCGTATAATCCCGCAGGATCAACCGCAGCGTCTCGGGCGTGAGGGAAATCGTCCCGGCGAAGGCGAGATGATGATCCGACAGCCCGGTTTCGATCGTCCGCGCCTGAAGCGCCCGGCCCAGCTTGCGGGCGACGAGCTCGGCCAGCGCGTCGCTGATCCGCGCGTCGGTCATCGTCGGCAGGTGGGGCCCGTGCTGCTCGATCGATCCCACCCCGACGACCGCGGTCGTGCAGCCCGAGGCGATCGCCTTCTTGATGTCCGGCCAATTCATCCGCTCCATGCGGACGGTATCCGCGGCCCGGACGGCCGGGGGAAGACTCAGGCAGAGAACGACGGGAACAATCCACAAGCCTCGCTTCATCATGTTCCTCCTTTCGAAAGCCGGCGCGGGCCGTAAAACCGGGATATCAACCGGTCCGGCCCCTCGGCCCCGCCCGGAGAGAGTCCGGCCCTCGGACGCCGGGAAGCGCCCCGGATCTCCGTCTCTGCGGAACGGCGGCGTTCTTCCCGGCCGACACAGGATAAATCCGGGGGAAAAGCGGTGTCAAGAAACCGCCTGATCCGCTCCGGCGGACGTTCAGCGCGAAAAAACGATCCGGCCGCGGCTGATGACCGTCCGCACCACGGCCGTCTCCCTCAGGGGATCGGCGCTGAAAATCACGACGTCGGCGTCCTTGCCCGCTTCCAGCGAGCCGATCCGGCCGGCGACGGAAAAGATCTCGGCCGGGTTGAGCGTCAAAGCCCGCCAGGCCTCCTCCTCGGAAAGGCCGTGGGCGACGGCCAGGCGGGCGATCTCCAGCAGCGCGTCCGGCCGGCGCCCGGAATTTCCCTGGAAAGCAATCTTGACGCCGGCCCGCTGAAGACGGACGGCGTTTTCCAGCGAATCGGCCGCCGACTCCGGCGAACGCCGGAAGTCGGCCAGCGGGCCGACCAGGACCGGAATCTTGCGCTCGGCCAGCTCGGAAGCCGCCTGGGAGGCCGCGGCGCCGTGGTTGACGACGAGGCGGAGGCCGAACTCGTCCCCCAAGCGGACGGCGGTCAGGATGTCGTCCAGGCGGTTGGCCCGCACGACCAAGGGGATCTCTCCTTTCAGCGCCGGGCCGAGCGATTCCACGGCCGCGTCCGCCGTCCGGTCCGGCCCGGCTTTGGTTTCCAAGTATTGCCGGGCCTCAAGGAAGGTTTGGCGCAGCAAGGCCATCGCGCCCATGCGGGTCGAGGGATACCGGTTGCGGCTCCCGAAGCGGAGCTTGGCCGCTTCGCCCAGGTTGGCGTGGACCGCGGCCGGGAAGCGCATCGTCTCTCCCCCTCCGGAGGCGGCGCCGGGAAGGCGGATCAAGGCGCTTCGGCCGCTGAGGAGCGCCCCCTCGCCGGGGGCCGAGAGGGCGGAGGTGACGCCTTCGGAGCACGCGGCCGGCAGGTCCTCGTTCTCCCAGTCGATGGCGTCGATGACGCTCAATTGCGGGAGAACGGCCCGGGCGGATTCGTCGAAGTCGCCGCCGCCGGCCTCCGGCCGTTCCATCCCCAAGTGAGTGAACGCGTCAATCAAGCCGGGAGTGACGACCGCCCCGGCGGCGTCGATGACCTCGGCGCCCGGCGGAACGGCCACGTCCCGGCCGACGGCCTCGATGCGTCCGCCGCGGATGAGCAGAACGCCGTTTTCGATCACCCCGCCGGTGACGGTGATGATCGTGCCGCCGCGGACGGCCAAGGGCGGATCCGCCGCCCCCCGGCCGGCCGGATGAACAAGCAGCAGGGCCAGGACCGCCGCCGCCCAAAGAACGGTAATTCTCTTTTTCATGGCCGCGTTCCTCCCGGGCTCAGAGCCGGTCCGGCTGAGCGCGGGCTTCCAGCCGGCCGTCGATGAAAACCGCCTCCGGGATGGCGCCGGTTTGGAAAGGATGGCCGCGGAGGATGACGAGGTCGGCGTCCTTTCCGGCCTCCAGGCTACCGACCCGCTTGTCGATGCCGGCGATACGGGCCGGCGCGATGGTTACGGCCTGGAGCGCTTCCTCCTCCGTCAGGCCGCCGCGATAAGCGAACGCGGCCAGCGTCAGCGGCTCGCCTCCGGGCTGCCCGGCCGCGGGCGTCCGCCAGGAACCCTCGTCCGGGCGGAAGGCTACGGTCACGCCGGCCCGGATGAGGACGGCGGCGTTGTCTTCGTTGAATCCCCGGTCCTCCACGTGGCCCAAGCCCCGGAACAGGCCCTCCAGAACGACGGGAATGCCGCGCTTCCGGATCTCGTCGACCACCTTGTAGGCGTCGGTGGCCCCGTCGAGGATGATCTTCAACTGAAATTCATCGGCCAGGCGCAGAGCCGCCAGGATATCGTCGCGGCGCTCGCAGTGGATCATGACCGGCATCTCCCCCCTCAGGACGGGCTGCAAGGCGTCCAAAGCCAGGTCCGCGGCCGGGATTTCAGTCTTTTTGCTCCGGGCCTCCCGGTCCCGCTTTTCGCCGTATTCCCTTGCTTTGACCAGCGTCTCGCGCAGCAGGGCCATGATCCCCATGCGGGTCGTGGGCATCTCCCCCTCCCGCCGGGCTTTCGCCCCGAGACCGAACATCATGACCGCCCGATCCTTGATGATCATCCGGTCGACGACCGCCCCATAGCTCTTGATCGCCGTCCCCTGCCCGCCGATGACGTTGAGGTTGCCGGGGGTCACGAGCAGCGAAGTGATGCCGTCCCCGCGGAGGAACGAGAAAAGAGGGGCCTGCGGCTCGATGGAGTTTTTCACCTCCAGCTCGGGCACGACCGGCTGGGACGTCTCGTTGACGTAGCTCTGCCGTTTCCAGTTGTCCGAGATGCCGGCGTGAGACCGCGGCGAGACCAGGCCGGGCATGACCACCCGGTCGCCGGCCTCGATCACGGGCCAACCCTCCGGGACGGCGACGTCGCGGCCGATCTTTTCGATCCGGCCGTCCTTCACCAGGATGACGGCGTCGCGCAGCGGCTCCCCGGCCAGGGTGAAGACCGTTCCGGCCCGGATGGCGAACGCCCCGGCCGCGCCGATGTTCTCCGGCAGATCCAGGGGACGGGCGGCCAGAGGCGCCGCGGTCAACCCGGCCAGGGGTTTCAAGCTTTCGTTCCGGTATTCGACCCGGCCGTCGATGATCACCTGGGTGATGCGGGTGGTCAAGGCCAGCGGCTCGCCGTCGTAGAGCACGAGGTCGGCGTCCTTGCCGGGCTCGAGGCTGCCGATCCGCCCGTCCAGTCCGGCGGCCCGGGCGCCGTTCAGGGTGATCGCTTTCAGCGCGTCCGCTTCCTTCATGCCGCGGCGGGCGCACAGGACGGCCAGCTGGAGAAGGTTCTGCTGGCCGCCGCCCAAGGCGTCGGTTTGGAGGGAGACGTCCAGCCCCGCCTCGGCCAGGATGGCCGCCGCGTTATGGAAGACATGGGGATTGTCAAAGTAGCCGAAGAGCATCGGCGGGCCGACGTTGAAGGCGACATCCTTGTATTCCTTGAGTTCGTCCACCACGAGATAAACCCAATAGCAATGGGCCAGGGTCAGTCTCAGGTTGAATTCCCGGGCCAGGCGGATGCAGCTCATGGCCTCCGCGGCCGTGGCGCAGTGCATGTGGACGGGGATCTCTCGCCGAAGGGCTTTCAGCAACGCTTCCTTGCCGAGCTCCCGCTTCGGAGCCGCGGCCGCCTTTCCCGCCTTCTTCTCCTTCTCGAATTTCTCCCAGGCGGCTTCGTATTCCCGAGCCTCGACGAACGCCTTGCGGGCCAAATGGTAGACGGCCATCAGCGTGGCGGGCATCTGCTTGCGCGGCCCGTAGACGCCGATGGGATTCCCCTCGATGGCCATTTTCAGGCAGTTGTCTTCCTGGAGGACCATGCGGTCGGGCCGGTCGTCTTTCAGCTTCACCGAAACGCCGGTTCCGCCGATGACATTGCCGCTTCCGGGGAGGGCCACGATCGTCGTCACCCCTCCGGCCCGGGCCACGGAGATGGCCGGATCCTCGAAGTTGAATGAATCGAGGGCCCGCACTTGCGGCGTGAGGGGATTGGTCATTTCATTTCCGTCGCTGTTCTCTTCCACCGAGGGCACGGAATAGACGCCGACGTGGGAATGAATATCCACCAGCCCCGGCGTGACCGCCCAGGCCTCGACGACGGGCGTTCCCGGAGGCGGGACGATCTCCGTTCCGACGGCGGCGATCTTTCCGTCCCGGATGAGGACGGCCCCGTTTTCCACGACGGCGCCGCTGATCGTGTGGATTTTCTTAGCTCGGATCATCAGGGTTTCCCCCGACGCTTGAACCGCGAAAAGACCGAGGACAACGGCCAGTAACAACCCGACGGTCGATTTACGCACGGACATCTCCTTTCTCAAGGTTTTCATTATTCAAATCGGACACCCCGTCGCGAGATATCCTAGATATGATATTTTAGCATGGATTCTCTTGTTTCCGAACCGGAGATGGTTTCGATTCTTCGGTCTCGTCTGAGCTCCGCGGGCGACAAGGCGCCTCCGGTCGTTCCGCGGACCGGCGATCGCCGCCGATCGGCAGGCCCCCGCGGGAAAAGGGAAACGATCAACCGGGCCGTCCGCCGGATGCGATCTCGCGCCTCAACCCGGATGCGCTCGGCGAGTCGCGCCGACCCGGGTTGGAACTCCGGGATGGAAAAGCATCGACGGCTTTTGTCGGATCAGCGTTCCGCGGCCGTCGTCACCCCTCCGGACGCGAAGGCGAAAAGCCCCGGGCGTTTATCCCGCGCAGGAAGAGCACCGAGAAGATCAGCCCGACGCCGGTGAGGACCAGCATGGCCGGCACCGCGGCCGGCGGCACCGAGGGGTCGTGGAGGTGCCCGAAAGCCTGGTCGACGGCGATGCCGGCGGTCTCGATGGTCAACATGATCACCATCATGCCGGCGATCAGAAAGCCCCACGCGCGCCCGCGCCAGAGCCAGGCCGCGCCGACCGCCAGCAAGGGAAAGGTGAAGGCGAAGTCCAACACATAGACCGTGTTCTGGGAGAGCCCCAGGCCCTCGAAACTCGCCGGCAGGGCGTTGTGGATCATCGCCGGAACGATGTCACGCAGCCAGACGAAGCCGAAGACGAGCAGGCATATCATCATATAGACCGCGATCATCCGCCGGGGAACGCCTAAACCGGCCGCCTGGACCGCCGCGAGGTCGAAGCTCGCCAGAAGGGCCAGCAACGCCCAAAAGGACAGGCCGAGCAAGGCGGCGAAAAGAAGAAAGAACGAATTGAAATGCACCATGAAGCAAAACAGCACGGCATTGTAGGCGATGTAAGCGAGGGATCCCAGCCAGACAAAGCGGGCCCGCAGCGAACCGCGGGCCGTCAGGATCATCGAGACGATGAGGACCGGCGCCGCGAGGGCCAGCATGGACAGGGCCGTCCCCCTCATGTTTCCGATGATGAAGGGCGCGTCCCGGCGGAAGACGCCCCAGAATAAAAACGCCGCCGACGAGGCGATGACGGCCGCGGCCGCTGAAAAGGCGGACACGCGGTAGGGAGTCCGAGGGCCGTTTCCGAACTCGATCCGGTTGGTCATGTCAGGTCCTTCGTCCGATTTTCACGAGGGCCCCGGCCGCTTCCCGGCTCCGTTCGATGCCGGGACTGGAAGGGCTCATGCCCTTCTTCGGCCGGGGATGATCTCGAGATCCCCCGAATCGCCCGGACCGCGGAGCAAAACGCGGGGCCTCGACGGTCCCGTGATTCGATCCTGGAATCGACGACCAGGCCTCGCATCCGAGACGATTTCAATCCATTATTGTATGGATTCTCCCCGCGGTGTCCAGGGGCGTGATCAGGGACAAGCAAATCGAAGCCTGGATCGCGACTGACGCGGCCGCGCCTTTCGGGGCGCAAAAAAAATGCCCGCCCCGCCTGGCGGCGGGACGGGCACGGATGGCTTGCCCGGCGGCTTACGCCTTGGCCGGCTTCTTGCTCTTCTCCTTGTCCTTTTTCTTCTTTTCCTTGGCCTTGAATTCCGAGCCGACCAGCTCGATCACGGCCATCTCCGCCCCGTCGCCCTTGCGCGGGCCGAGCTTGACGATCCGGGTGTAGCCCCCGGACCGCTCGGAAAACCGCGGGGCGACCGTCTCGAAGAGGCGGGTCACGGCGTCTTCCTTCACCAGGACGGCCAGCGCCCGGCGCCGGGCGGCCAGCGTGCCGGTCTTTCCCATGGTGATCAGCTTTTCGACGAAGGGCCGGAGCTCCTTGGCCTTGGCGACCGTCGTCCGGACGCGTTCCTTCTCGATCAGCGAGGTGGCCAGATTCCGCAGGAGCATCTCCCGATGGGCCGTGGTCCGGCCCAGTTTTCTTCCGCTCAAACGATGCCTCATTCCTCCGTCTCCTTCGCTTTTTCCTTCGTCTCGCCCTTGATCCGCTCCAGCAGCTTGGGATTCAGGTCGAGGTTCAAGCCGAGTCCGAGGGTGACCAGGGTTTCCTTGATCTCCCCCAGGGATTTGCGGCCGAAGTTCTTCGTCTTCAGCAGCTCCTCCTCGCTCTTCATCACGAGCTCGTAAATCTTTTCGATGCCCGCCGAGCGGAGACAATTGTTGGACCGGACCGAAAGCTCGAGATGCTCGATGGGTTTGGCCAAGAGCTCGGTCTGGCCCGCGTAGGGGATCTCCCGCTTGGCGGCCACGGGCTCGCTGTCGGCCCGCTCGTCGACGACATTCAGGAAAATGATCAGGTGATCCCGCATGATCTTGGCCGCTTGGGCCAGGGCCTCGACCGGCGCGACCGCGCCCGTCGTCCAGATTTCCAGAGTCAGCTTCTCGTAATCGATCCGCTTGCCCACGCGGGCCGGCTCGACCCGGTAGTTGACCTTGAGGATGGGCGAATGGGACGAGTCGAGGGGGATGGTATCGATGCTCCGCGTCTCGTCGAAATTCTGGTCGGCGGTGATGAACCCCCGGTTGTTCTCGACGATGAGCTCGGCGTCCAACAGGCCGTCCTTGTCGAGCGAGGCGATGGCGACGGTCTTGTCGAGGACCTCGACGTCGCCGTCGCCGGTCAGATCGGCCGATGTGGCCGTGACCGGCCCTTCCTTTCGGAGGGTCAGGACGCTCGGCCCGTCCCCCTTCAGCTTCAGGGGGATGGATTTCAAATTGAGGATGATGTCGGTGACGTCCTCAACCACTCCGGGGATGGTCGAAAACTCATGGAGCACGCCCTGGATCCGGACGGCGGTGATGGCCGCGCCCTTGATCGAGGACAGCAGGATCCGCCGCAAGGCGTTGCCCACGGTCGTCCCGTACCCGCGCTCGAACGGCTGGGCCGTGAACCGGCCGTACGTCGACGTCAAGGTCTCATAATCGCATTCCAACAGCTTCGGCCGCTGAAAACCAAATTCGGTCATGGGTCCTCCTTCCGGAAACCGTTATCGAGCCGGGCCCTACTTCGAGTAGAGCTCGACGACCATGTGCTCCTCGACCGGGAGGGTCACGTCGGCGCGCGTCGGCAGGGCCATGACGCGGGCGGTGAGATTTTCCCGGTTGACCTGGATCCAGCCGGGGACGGTCTTGCCGGCATACGCTTCGGCCACGGCCTTCAGGTCCTCGGATTTCACCGATTGGGACCGGAAGCCGATTTCATCGTTGGCCTTGACCATGAACGAGGGAATGGCGACCCGGCCGTTGTTGACCAGGACGTGCCCGTGGGTGACCAGCTGGCGGGCGTGGGCCCGGGAATGGGCGTAGCCGGCGATGTACAGAAGGTTGTCCAGGCGCCGCTCGAGCATCTGGAGAAGGATCTCGCCGGTGATGCCCTTGGTCCGCTCGGCCCGCTCGAAGAACAGGCGGAACTGCTTCTCGGACATCCCGTAGAACCGTTTCATCTTCTGCTTCTCGCGGAGCTGGAGACCGTAGCCGAGGATGCGCCGACGGCTGCGGCCGTGCTGGCCGGGGGCGTAAGCCCGGCGCTCGACCGGGCACTTATCGGTCAGGCACTTGTGCCCCTTGAGAAAGAGCTTCGTTTTTTCGACCCGGCAAAGCCGGCACAAGGGTTCGCGATATCGGGACATGAGGACTCTCCTTAGACTCTGCGGCGGCGGCGGACGCGGCAGCCGTTATGGGGAATCGGGGTGACGTCCTTGATCGAACGGATTTCAACCCCGCCGCTTTGCAGGGACCGGATGGCCGATTCGCGGCCGGCCCCCGGGCCGCTGACCCGGACATCCAGATAACGGACGCCGAATTCCCGGGCTTTCGTCGCGGCTTCCTTGCCGGCAAGCTGAGCCGCAAACGGCGTCCCCTTCCGGGCGCCCTTGAAGCCCACCGTCCCGGCGCTCGTCCAACACACCGCGTTTCCCGCGTGATCGGAGATCGTGATGATCGTGTTGTTGAACGTGGACTGGATGTGGGCCGTTCCGTAGCCGATGTCCTTGCGGACTTTTTTCTTGGTTCGTGTCTTCGCTTTCGTGGCCATGCGCTGCTTCCTTCCTTATGATTTGGCGGCCGGCTTCAATTTCTTGATCGTGTGGCCGCGAGGCCCCTTCCGGGTCCGGGCGTTCGTTTTCGTCCGCTGGCCGCGGACCGGGAGTTTCCTTTTATGCCGCTGGCCCCGGTAGCACCCGATATCGATCAGGCGCTTGATCGAAAGGCTGATGTCCTTGCGGAGGTCGCCCTCGATCTTCTCCCTCTTTTCGATGATCTGGCGGATCTTGTTGACTTCCTCCTCGCTCAGGGCCTTGACCTTCTTGTTCTTGTCGATCTTGGCTTCCTGGAGGATCTGGCTCGACTTGGACCGGCCGATCCCGAAGATGTAGGTCAGCCCGATTTCGATCCGCTTATCCGGAGGAAGCGTGATGCCTGCAATGCGTGCCATGGGTGCCGTCCTTATCCTTGACGTTGTTTATGCCGGGGATTCGTGCAGATGATCCGGACCAATCCCTTGCGCCGGATGACCTTGCAGTTGCGGCAGATTTTCTTGACGGAGGCTCGGACTTTCATGTCGTCTCCCCTTTATTTAAATCGGTACGTGATCCGTCCCTTGGTCAGGTCGTAGGGCGAAATCTCGACCAGGACCCGGTCCCCGGGGAGGATCCGGATGAAATGTTTTCTCATCTTGCCCGAAATATGGGCCAGGATGACGTGCTTGTTCTGCAACTCCACGCGGAACATCGCGTTGGGAAGCGTCTCGTGAACCACGCCTTCGGCTTCGAAGACGTCTTCTTTAGGCATACGGCAACTCCTTCCGGGCCGGCTCCACGGCCTCCGCTCCGACTCGGCTGAGGACCTCGGCGCCCCGGTCGGTCAGGGCGACGGTCTCTTCGAAATGGGCCGCCAAGCTGCGGTCCCGGGTGACGGCCGTCCAGCCGTCGCTCAGGATCTCCACTTCCCAGCGGCCGGCGGCGATCATCGGCTCGACGGCCAGGACGAGGCCCTTGCGGATCCGGGGACCCCGGCCGGGAAAGCCGAAGTTCGGCAGCTGCGGGTCTTCGTGGAGCTCCTGGCCGATGCCGTGGCCGACGAACGAACGGATCACCGAGAAGCCGGCCGCCTCGACGGTCGATTGAATCGCGTGGGAGACATCCGAGAGATGGTTCCCCTCGACGAAGCGCAGGAGGCCGCTCTCGAACGACTCCTCGGCGACCCGGATCAGCCGCAGGGCGTCCGGCTCCACCCGCCCGACGGCAAACGTCCGGGCGGCGTCACCGTAGTATCCGTCGTAAAAAACGCCGAAATCCAGGCTGACGAGGTCCCCCTCCCGGAGTTGCCGGGCCGAGGGGAATCCGTGGATGATCTCCTCGTTGATCGAGACGCAGAGCGCGCCGGGGAAGCCCCGGTATCCCTTGAAGGCGGGGCGGGCTCCCAACTCCCGGGACCGCCGGTCGGCGTGGGCGTCGAGATCCCGGGTCCGCACGCCGGGCGCGATCAGGGTCTCGAGCTCGGCCAGAATCAGCCCGGTGATCCGGGAGCTCTCCCGCATCCGGGCGATCTCGGCTTCGGTCTTGTAGACGATCACAGCCGGCATCCCTCCCCGGCCAGGACGCCGGCCGCCCGGGAATACACGTCCTCGGGAAAGCCGTCGCCGTCCACCGGGCGGTACGTCCCCTTGGCCCGGTATCGGGCCTGAAGCGGAGCCGTCGCCTCGAGGTAGACGCGCAGGCGCTCCCGGACGGTTGCGGCCGCGTCGTCGGGCCGCTGGACGAGATCTCCGCCGCAGGCATCGCAGACGCCCTCCGTCCGCGGAGGATGATGGATCTTGTGGAAGACGGCCCCGCAGGCCTCGCAGACCCTCCGTCCGCCCAGCCGGGCGACGATGACGTCCTCGCTCACGAGGAGGTCGAGGACGACTTCCGGCCGGGCCGGGTCGATCGCCTCGATCGCCTCCGCCTGGGCGACGGTCCGAGGGAAACCGTCCAGGATATATCCCCCCAGGCAGTCCGGGGCGGCGATCCGGCCGCGGACGAGCCCGGTGACGATCGCGTCATCCACGAGCCCGCCGGCCTTCATGACCGCCTCGGCCTGGCGGCCCACCGGGGAGCTCTCCCGGACGGCCTTCCGGAGAAGGTCGCCGGTCGAGATGCGGGGAAATCCGGTCGCCCGGGAGATTCTCTCCCCCAGGGTTCCCTTCCCGCTTCCCGGCGCGCCGAGGAGAATCACTCTCATCCCCTTCTCCCCCGGATCCGGCCGCGGCGCATGAATCCGTCGTAGTGACGCATCACGAGCTGAGCTTCGACCTGCTGCAGGGTGTCCATGGCCACGCCGACCACGATCAGAATGGATGTCCCGCCGAAATAGAAGTTGACGCCCAAGCCGTTCATGATCCAGCTCGGCAGGCTTCGCTCAAGGAAACGGCCGACGAACGGCAGGTACTGGATCTTGAACCCGGTCGTCAGGAACTCCGGCAGGATGGCCAGGAGGGCCAGGTAGACCGCTCCGACGAGCGTGATCCGGGAAAGGATCTCGTCGATGTAATCCGACGTGTTCTTCCCCGGCCGGATGCCCGGGATGAATCCGCCGTACTTGCGGAGGTTCTCGGCCACGTCGTTCGGGTTGAAGATGATCGAGACGTAGAAATAGGTGAAGAAGATGATCGCCGCGACGTACAGGAGGTTGTAGAGCGGCATGCCGACGTTGAACCACCGGGCGAAGGTTTGGAACGCCGGGGTTTTGATCAAGGCGGCGATCGTCGCCGGGATGGTGATGATCGAGGCGGCGAAGATGATCGGGATGACGCCGCCGGTGTTGACCCGGAGCGGCAGGTGAGTGCTTTGTCCCCCGAAGACCTTCCGGCCGACGACCCGCTTGGCATAGGACACCGGGATGCGGCGCTGGCCCCGCTCGACAAAGACGATGAAGGCGATGACCGAGACCATCATCGCGGTGAGGAGGATGATCTTGATCGGGTTCCAGTCGCCGCTCTTCAGGCCGCTGATGATGCTGTTCAGGCCGGCCGGAAACCGGGCGACGATGCCGGCGAAGATGATCAGCGAGATGCCGTTGCCGATCCCCCGCTCGGAAATCTGTTCGCCGAGCCACATGACGAAGACCGTTCCCGTGGTCAGAGTCAAAACCGTCAGGAAGATAAAGCCGAGGCCCGGGTTGGGGACGACCGGCTGGCCGGTGTTCGTCTTCAGGGTCTGGAGGAAGTAGGCGATCCCGATGGACTGGACAAGGCAGATGAGAATCGTGCCGTACCGGGTGTACTGGGTGATCTTCTTCCGCCCCAGCTCCCCTTCCTTGGACAGCCTCTCGAGATAAGGCCAGACGACGGTCAGCAGCTGAAGGATGATCGAGGAGCTGATGTAGGGCATGATCCCCAGGGCGAAAATCGTCATCTTCGACATGTACTGGCCCGAGAACAGGTCGACGAATCCCAGGATCGTGCCCTTCTGGGCGTTCCAGAACTCGGCCAAGGCCGAGGCGCTGATGCCCGGGTTCGGGATCTGCCCGCCGATCCGGTAAATCGCCAGCAGGATCAGGGTGAAGAAAACCCTCTTCCGGAGGTCCGGAATGCTGAAGATGTTGCGGATGCTTTCCAACATGGCTTACTCGATCACGACGGCCTTGCCCCCGGCCGCTTCGATTTTTTTCACGGCCGCGGCCGAGAAATGATGAGCTCGAACCGTCTTCGCCTCGGCGATCTCGCCGCGGCCAAGGATTTTGACCCGGGCGGAAGCCGGCTTCAGGAAGCCGGCCGCGGCCATCTCGGCCGGGCCGATCTCGGCTCCGGCGATCTTGGCCAGGCGGTCGAGGTTGAGGACGGCCGGCTCATGGCGGAAAATATTGGTGAAGCCCCGCTTCGGAATCCGGCGGACGAGCGGCATCTGGCCGCCCTCGAATCCGCGCATGGCCTTGTAGCCGGCTCCCGACAACTGGCCCTTGTGGCCGCGCCCCGAGGTCTTGCCGCGGCCCGAGCCGGGCCCGCGCCCGACCCGCCGGTCCTTTTTCCGAGCTCCTTTGGCGGGTTGGAGTTGACTGAGGTTCATTCGACGCCCTCCACTTTCACCACATGGTTGATTTTCCGGATCATGCCGCGGACGGACGGCGTGTCCTCGCGGACGACCGAAGATTTCAGCCGGCCCAATCCCAGCCCCCGGGCGACCTTGCGCTGGCTTTCCGGGTGGCTGATCAAGCTGCGGACCAGGGTGATCTTGATTTTCTTAGAGGCGGCGGCTTTCATTTCTCGACCGGTCCTTTCATCTTGCCCCGGTCCCGGGCGACCTGTTCCGGATCCTTGAGCTTCATCAAGGCGTCCATCGTCGCGTGGGCGACGCTGATCGGATTCGGGCTGCGGAGAGACTTGGTCAGAATATCCTTGACTCCGGCCAGCTCCAGGATGATCCGGACGGCGCCGCCGGCGATCACGCCCGTTCCCTTGGAGGCGGGGCGGAGAATCACGACGCCGGCATCGGCCTCTCCCCGGATCATATGGGGGATGGTCGTGTCGGCCAGCTGGATCCTGATCATGTGCTTCTTGGCGTTTTCCACGGCTTTGGCGATGGCCGAGGGAACCTCGCGGGCCTTGCCCTTGCCGATGCCGATTTGGCCGCGCTCGTCGCCGATGGCCACCAGGGCCGCGAAGCTCAGGTTCTTGCCGCCTTTGACGACCTTCGTCACCCGGCGGATGGTGATGACCTGGTCCTTGAGCTCGGTTCCATCGTCCAGCCGGGGCCGGGGAGGCCGGTTTCCTTCTTTGCGTGTCGATTCAGTTTGCACCTGTGATTCTCCTTCGCGCCGGCCTTAAAAGGCCAAGCCGCCCTTCCGCATGGCTTCGGCGACGGCCTTGACCCGGCCGTGGTAGGGGTAGACGCCCCGGTCGAAGACGACTTTGTCGATATTGCGGGCTTTAAGCCGCTGGGCCAGAACCTCGCCCAGCTTCTCGCAGCCGGCCAGGTTCTTGGTATTCTTGAGCGCGGCCCGGAGGTCCTTCTCCAGGGTGCTGGCGGAAGCGATGACCGATCCGTTCTCGTCGTTGACCGCCTGCGTATAGATGTACCGGTTGCTCTTGAAGACAAACACCCGCGGCCGGTCGGCCGTTCCCTGGATCTTGCGGCGGATTCTCCGGCGCAGGCGCTCGTCCCGTTCCGCTCTGATTTTGATCTTGTCTTTATGCACCGGTCACTCCTGCCTTCCGTTCTTTTTTAATGAGCTTCTCTCCGACATAGCGCACCCCTTTGAGCTTGTACGGGTCGGGCTTGCGGAACCGGTGGATGTCGTCCGCGACCTGGCCGACCCGCTGCCGGTCGATCCCCCGGACGCTGATGAGGGTCGGCTTCTCGCACACGACCTCGACGTCGGGAGGGATCGGGTACAGCTTCGGCTTGGAATAGCCCACGCTCAGCTCGAGCTGGTTGCGGTCGACCCGGGCCTTGTACCCGACGCCGACGATTTCCAGCTGCTTCTCGAACCCGGTCGAAACGCCGATGACGGCGTTTTGAGCCAGGGCCCGGCAGAGCCCGTGGAACATCTTTCGCTGCTTGGTGTCGTCGGACCGGACGAAGGAGAGGGTCGTCCCCTCCAGGTTCGCCGTGATCCCCTCGTAGAGAGGAGTCGTGAGCTTGCCTTTCTTGCCCTCGATCTCGATCCGATCGGCGAAAACCGCGGCCTTGACGCCCGCGGGCAAGATGATCGACCGTTTGCCTATGCGTGACATGGCGTGTCCCTTTCTTTCGGGCCTCTCACCAGACGGTGCAGAGCACCTCTCCGCCCAGCCCAAGCTCCTCGCACTTGGCTCCCGTCAGGATGCCCTTGGAGGTGCTGATGACGGCCAAGCCGAGCCCGTTGTAAACCTTCGGGATCGTGTCCTTTGTGCAGTAGACCCGGCAGCCGGGCTTGGAGATGCGCCGGGCGCCGGCCAGGACGCTCTGGTTGCCCTCGGTGTATTTCAGCGTGACGGCCAGGATTCCCTGGGGACCGTCCTTGATAACCTTGTAATTGCGGATGAAGCCTTCTTCCTTGAGGATCCGGGCGATCTCCGTCTTCAGCTTGGAGGCGGGAATCTGCACTTCCCGTCTCCGCATGAGAACGGCGTTGCGCATCCGGGTGAGCATATCGGCGATGGGATCCGTGGCGCTCATCGTACTTTTCCTTTCCGGCCCCTCACCAGGAGGCCTTGACGATGCCCGGAATCTCGCCCTTGTGGGCCAGGTCCCGGAAACACAGGCGGCACATCTCGAACTTCCGGTAATAACCCCGGGAGCGGCCGCAGATCTTGCAGCGCCGCCGCGTCCGGATGGCGTACTTGGGTGTCCGAAGGTATTTAGCGTAAGCGGACGTGGTAGACATGAATAACCTCTCTCTTAAGCCGTCTCGCGGAAGGGCATTCCCAGCTTCTTCAGCAAGGCCTGGGCCTCGGCGTCGGTCCGGGCCGTCGTGACAATAGTGATATTCATCCCCCGGGGCCGTTCCACCTTGGTGTAATCGATCTCGGGGAAGACGAGTTGGTCCCGCAGGCCGAGGGTGTAGTTGCCCCGGCCGTCGAAGGCCTTGGGCGACACGCCCCGGAAATCGCGGACGCGCGGCAGGACGATGTTGACCAGCCGGTCGAAGAATTCGTACATCCTCCGCTGGCGGAGGGTGACGAAGCAGGCGATCGGCAGACCCTTGCGGAGCTTGAAAGCCGAAATCGACTTCTTGGCCCGGGAAACCACCGGGGCCTGTCCCGTGATCTGGGTCAGCTCGAGCTTGGCCGCGTCGAGGGCCTTGGCGTTCTGGATGGCTTCGCCGACCCCGACGTTGATGACGATCTTTTCCAGCCGGGGAACGGCCATGGGATTGGCGATGTCCAGCTCCTTCTCCAGCTCGGCCAGGATCTCTTTTTTATAGCGTTCCAGCAGGCGGCTCATGGGTTCCTCACTTTCCCGGTTCCAAAACCGTCCCGCACTTGACGCAGACGCGGGTCCGCGTGCCGTCCTGGAGCTTTTTCGACCGGATCCGGACGCCTTCCGCGCAGTCGGGGCAGAAAAGCATCAAGCGACTCAGGGGAATCCGGGATTCCTTCTCCATGATTCCGCCCTGAACGTTCTTGGACCGGTCGGGCCGGATGAAATGCTTGGCCATGGCCACGCCCTCGACGAGGGCCCGGCCCTTGTCCGGATCGACGGAAAGGACCTTGCCGGTCTTTCCCTTATCCTTGCCCTGGCGGACGATGACCTGGTCGTTTTTCCGGATGAACGGGACGCGCATCAGATCACCTCCGGAGCCAGCGAGACGATTTTCATGAATTTCTTTTCGCGCAGTTCGCGGCCGACCGGCCCGAAGACGCGCGTCCCGACCGGCTCGCCCTGTTTGTCGATGATGACCGCGGCGTTGTCGTCGAAGCGGATGTAGGATCCGTCCTTGCGGCGGATCTCCTTGCGGGCCCGAACGACGACCGCCCGGACGACCTTGCCCTTCTCGACCTTGCTCTCCGGATCGGCCGCCCGGACGGAGGCGGAGACGATGTCGCCGATGGAGCAGACGAGGCCGGTCCCTCCGCCCAACGGAGTGATCGTCCGGAGACGGCGGGCGCCGGAGTTGTCCGCGACCTTGAGAACCGTGTATTGCTGGATCATGACTGGGCCTCACCGAGATCCGTTTCGACGCTCGGGGGGACGAGTCCGACGATTTCGACGACGCGCCAGCGCTTGTGGCGGCTGATGGGGCGCGTCTCGACGATGCGGACCACGTCCCCGACCTTGCACTTCCCGTGCTCGTCATGAGCCAGGAAGATGCGCCGGGTCCGGACGATTTTCTTGTAGAGCGGATGGCGGTACTGCCGCTCGACCTGGACGGAGACGGTCTTGGCCATCTTGGCCCCGATGACCGTCCCCACCTTGGTCGTCTTCCGCGAGGGAGTCTGTTCTTTGGAATTCATGGCCGTTTCCTATTCCGCCTTCGGCTTCCGGTCCTCTTCGCCGACCAGGGTCTCGATCCGGGCGATTTCCCTGCGGATGTTCCGCAGCTTCGCCGTCGATTCGAGCTGGCCCAGCGAGTGCTGGAAGCGGAGCTTGAAGATCTGGTCTTTGAGCTCGGCTTTTTTCACCAGGAGCTCGTCCTTGGACAATTCTCGGAGTTCGCTGAGTTTCATCGGAGTTCCCTGTTTTCCCGGGAGACGAATCGCGTCTTCATCGGGAGCTTTTGGGCCGCCAGGCGCATCGCCTCGCGGGCCACGTCCTCGGGCACGCCTTCCACCTCGTAGACGATCCGTCCGGGCTTGATGACGTCTACCCAGAATTCCGGATCGCCCTTGCCCTTGCCCATGCGGACCTCGGTCGGCTTCTTGGTGACCGGCTTCCAGGGGAACGACCGCACCCACAGCTTCCCGCGCCTCTTCATGAACCGGGTGATCGTGATCCGGCCGGCCTCGAGCTGGCGGGCGGTGAGCCAGCAACATTCGCAGGCCTGGAGCCCGTACTGCCCGAACGAGAGGGTCGCCCCCCGGTCGGCCAGCCCGGACATCCGGCCGCGGCTTTGCTTCCGGTACTTGACTTTCTTCGGCATCAACATGGTCAGATCTCCTCGACCTCCGCCGTCTGCGACGTCATCTTGGCTTTTTCCGTATCCCCCCGGTAGATCCAGACCTTGATACCGATCTGGCCGTAGGTCGTGAAAGCCTCGGTGAAGCCGTAATCGATGTCGGCCTTGAGCGTTTGGAGCGGCAGCTGGCCGCGCAGGTACCACTCCGAGCGGGCGATTTCGACGCCGCCCAGGCGGCCGGCGCACATCACCTTGATCCCCTTGGCTCCCATCTTCAGGGCCATCTCGACCGCCTTGCGCATGGCCCGGCGGTAGGCGATGCGCTTTTCCAGCTGGACGGCGATGCCCTCGGCGACCAGCAGGGCGACGAGCTCGGGCTTCTCGACTTCGCGGATGTCGACGTAAACCTCGCGCTTGACGATGCTCTCCAGATGATGCTTCAGGCTTTCGATTTCCTTGCCGCCCCGGCCGATGATGATCCCGGGCCGGGCGGTGAAAATGAGGACCCGGATCTTCGGGCCGACCCGCTCGACGGCCACTTCGGAAATGCCGGCGTGGGCGTATTTCTTCTTGATCTCCTGTTTCATCCGGAGGTCTTCATGGATGAGACGGGCGTATTCGGGGCCTTTGGCGAACCAGCGGGAGCTCCACTGCTTGTTGAACCCGAGCCGGAAGCCGTGCGGATGCGTTTTCTGTCCCACGGGTTACCTCCCTGTCCTTTCTTCAAGGTAGACGTGCACGTGGCTTGTCTGTTTCTGAATCCGGTAGGCCCGGCCCTGGGGGGCCGGACGGATCCGCTTCCAGGCCGGTCCCTGGTTGACGACGATCTTGCCGATGACCAGGTTGTCGACGTCCAGGCCGGCGTTCTTCTGCTGGGCGTTGGCGATCGCCGAGCGGAGGGTCTTCTCCAGAACTTGGGCGGGCTTGGCCTTGGCGTTGTACCGGAGGATCGTCAAGGCTTCACCGACCAGGCGCTTCCGGACGAGGTCGGCGACCAGCCGGGCTTTCTGCGTCGAAAGCCGGACATGGCGGGTCGAGGCCGAGGCGACGTACTTGGGGGCGTTCATGTCAAGCTCCCACCTTCACCGCTTTGGCCGCCTTCGTGGTGTGGCCTTTGAACGTCCGCGTCGGCGAGAATTCGCCCAGCCGGTGGCCGACCATGTTCTCGGTGATGAACACGGGGATGAACTTGCGGCCGTTATGGACGGCGATGGTCATGCCGACCATTTCGGGGATGACGGTCGAGCGGCGGGACCAGGTCCGGATCACGGTCCGTTGCTTGGTCTGTCCGGCCTGGACCTCGATCTTCTCCACGAGATGGCTGTCGATGAATGGTCCTTTAGCGAGCGAACGGCCCATGATTATTTGCTCCTTCTCCGGACGATGAAGACCTGCGTCCGCTTGTTCTTCCGGGTCTTGTATCCCTTCGTCGGGATGCCCGTCGGGCTGACCGGATGGCGGCCGCCCTTGGCCTTGCCCTCGCCTCCCCCGTGGGGATGGTCGATGGGGTTCATGGCCGTTCCCCGGACGTGGGGCCGCCAGCCCATCCAGCGGCTGCGGCCGGCCTTGCCGACGCTGACGTTCTGGTGGTCCAGGTTGCCGACTTGGCCGATGACCGCCCGGCAATCCAAGTGGATCTTGCGGATCTCGCTGGACGGCAGCCGGACCTGGGCGAACGCCCCTTCCTTGGCCAGGATCTGGGCGCCCGAGCCGGCCGTTCGGCATATCTGGCCGCCCCGGTCCTTGTGGATCTCGATATTGTGAATGACCGTGCCGAGGGGGATGTTCCGCAGCAGGGTCGCGTTTCCCGGGAGGATATCCACGACCCGGTCCGAAGAGACGATGATCTGGCCGACCTTCATCTCCAGGGGGGTCAGGATATAGCGCCGCTCGCCGTCCCGGTACTTGATCAGGGAAATGAAGGAGGACCGGTTCGGGTCGTATTCCACGGTCGCGACGACGCCGGGGACATCGAGCTTGTCGCGGCGGAAGTCGATGATGCGGTACATCGTCTTGTTGCCGCCGCCCCGGTGGCGCATCGTCAGGCGGCCCCGGTTGTCGCGCCCGCCCTTCTTGGGCAGGGATTCCAGGAGGGGCTTGTGCGGACGGTCGCCGGTCAGCTCCACGTAAGTCAGACCGGTTTTATGCCGTTGCCCGGCCGAGATGGGTCGGTACGATTTGATGCCCATGTCAGGCTCCCTCGAAGTATTCGATCATTTTCTCGCCTTCCTTCAGGCGGACGAAGGCTTTCTTCCAATCGGGCCGGTATCCCGAGCTCCGGCCGAGGCGCCGCTCCTTGCCCGGCCGGATCTGCGTCCGGACGGTGTCCACTTTCACCTTGAAGAGGTGTTCGACCGCCTTCTTGATCTCGGACTTGTTGGCGGTCCGGGCGACGGCGAAGCAGACTTCGCGGTTCCGCTCCCGGAGGAGCGTGCTCTTTTCCGTGATGACGGGACGGAGGATGATCTGGGTCGGATCCTTGCTCACTGGAGTCTCTCCATAAGGGCCGTGAACGCGTCCCGCCCGGCCACGAACCACTCGTGGCCGACGACGTCGTGGGTGTTGACCCGGGACGGCTCGACCGGCTTGACCTTGGGAATATTCCGGAGGGCGATGAAAAGATTCTTGTTCGCGCCGAGGTCGACGACCAGGGCCGACGAGACTTTCAAAGCCTTCAACAGGGACGCCCCTTCCTTGGTCTTGGGCGCGGACAGGGCCAGGCTCTCGAGGATGAGAATGCGGCCGGCGTCCTGCTTGGCCGAAAGCGCCGCCCGCAGGGCGTTGCGCTTGGATTCCTTGGACAGGGAGTAGGAGTAAT
>ERZ795058.1168-NODE-1168-length-36446-cov-6.116155_pt1 | contig 36446 bp, 31 predicted proteins | sample MGYA00375142_ERZ795058 | MGnify/ENA primary metagenome ERZ795058 (study PRJEB30187, sample SAMN05720210) | activated sludge metagenome | isolation source: anaerobic digester from wastewater treatment plant | place: Japan | collected 2015-04-20 ... | reverse complement strand
GCGACGAGCCGTATGTCGATCCCGACGCGGTCGAGACGGGGCTGGTCGTCGGCGGCGCGGGGCCGCAGGCGCCCCCTGCCGCGCGCGGCCCGGCGGGCAGTTTCGGCGGGACCGAGCGCGGCGTGGTCTCCGGCGCAGCGGCCGGCCGCTCCCGCGCCGAGGCGGCCGGTCCGGCGGGACCGACCGACGCCGTCGCCGCCGGCGACCAGGCACGGCGCGAACGGCGCCAGGCCGATCGGCCGGGCCGGCGTGATCGCGAGCGCCGCCGCGCCGGGACGCCCGGCGGCCCGCCGCTCGACGGCCGCAACGAAGCCAGCCCGACGCAACCCGGCACTGAAACCCGGTTCTGAAGTCGTCCGCCGATGGATGGGTCGCTGGATGGCGGAGGAGTGGGGGCGCGGGCGATACCGATCCCGATACTGACAGGGCTGCGATGGGGAGAGGCGATCCCCGTCGCCCGGCGTCCGTTTCAACCGCGCTTGCATTGAAGCCCGTTGATTCTGTCTAATAGCGACAAGGCGCCTTGCGCACGCTCAAGAGCCGGCGGGGGACGGGCCAGCGGTCCGCGCCCGCGCGTGACACTCAACAAGTTGAAGGTAGACCAGGTATGTCCGGCCATTCTAAATGGCATTCGATCCGCCACAAAAAGGCGGTGGTGGATGCCAAGCGGGGCGCGATGTTCACGCGCCTGATCAAGGAAATCGCCGTGGCGGCGCGGATGGGGGGGAGCGACATCGACGGCAACCCCCGGCTGCGCACGGCCGTCACCGCCGCCCGCGACGCCAATATGCCCAAGGAAAACATCGAACGGGCGATCAAGAAGGGGGCCGGGGAGCTCGAAGGGGTCTCCTACGAGGATTTCACCCTGGAAGGCTACGGCCAGGCCGGCGTCGCGATCCTGGTGGAAGGCACGACCGACAACAAGAACCGGACGATCCCCGAGATCCGCGCGATCTTCAACAAGGGGGGCGGCAGCCTGGGCGCGCAGGGGTGCGTCGCCTGGATGTTCACCAAGCGCGGCGTGATCCTGATCCCGACCCAGGGCCAGAGCGAGGAGACGGTGATGGAGGCGGCACTGGAGGCGGGGGCCGAGGACCTGGAGAATGAAGGAGAATACTACCGGATCCTGACCGAGCCGAACCAGATGGAGGACGTGCGCGCGGCGATCGAGACCAAGGGGATCAAGGTCGAGTCGTCGTCGCTGCGCAACATCCCCAGCACGACGGTCAAGGTGGAGGGGGAGGATGCCCCCAAGCTGTTGCGCCTGCTCGAAGCGCTCGAGGAGCACGACGACGTGACGAGCGTTTCGGCCAACGAGGAAATCGACGACGCGGTGCTGGAGCAATACGCGCAGTAGGCGCGCGGCCCAGCCGGGTCCGGGCGCTTCGACCCCGTCGCGGGACACCCTACCCGGCGCGCGCCGGGCGTTTGCGTTTCCATGCCGCACCCCCGACCAGAGCCACCGACCCTGCGCGTGCTGGGGGTCGATCCGGGGCTGGCCGACGTCGGCTACGGCCTGATCGACTGGCAGGGGACCCGCCGGCGCGGTTCGCTCGTCGCCTACGGCGTGATTCAAACCCCGCCCGGGACCCCACTGGCCCAGCGGCTGGACACGATTTATCAGTCGCTGGCCGAGCTGATCGAAACGCACCGGCCCGACGCCGTCGCCGTCGAGCAGCTTTACTTCGCCCGCAATGTGAAGACGGCGATGGTGGTCGCCCACGGGCGGGCGGCGTGCATCCTGGCGACGGCGCGCCGCCGCATCGAGTTGTTTGAATACACGCCGCTGCAGATCAAGCAGGCGCTGACCGGTCACGGCCGGGCCGGCAAGGCGCAGGTGCAGATGATGGTCCGCGCCGTGCTCGGGCTGGAGACGATCCCGCGGCCCGACCATGCCGCCGACGCGCTGGCGGCCGCGTTGTGCCATGCCCATTCGCTGATGTTCCGCGACAAGGTCGACCAGGCGGCCCGGCGCGCCGCCGCGGCCGCGGCCGACTCCTCCGGCGACGGGCAGGACCCCCGCAAACTGCTGCTGGCGCGGGCGCGACGCAACGGACGCAAGCGCCGATGACGCGCGGCCGCGCCCTGGAGGCCGAACCGCCGGCGGCGCCCCCGCCCGCCGCGCCGGCGCACGCCGCGTCGTTCGCGCGTGATTTGCGCCTCGCCGGTGCGGCCGTCCTGGCCCTGTTGCTGCTGACGCAGCTTTACGAAGTTTGGGCTGGGGTGGATTTCCGCGACCTGGACGACCTGATGCGGACGCTGACCGCGCGGCGGTGGGCCGTCCGCCCGTTCTTCATGACCGACGGCTACTGGCTGCCGCTGCCGGCGGCGATGCGCGGCGCATGGCTGCGGCTGTTCAGCCCGTGGGCGCTGCAATATCCCGCGCTGACGTTGTTCCTCATGCGGCTGGTGACGCTCGGCGGCCTGTGGGGGACGTGGCGCCTGCTGGCGGACGTGATGCTCACGCTGGGCGGCGGCCGCCTGGCGGTGTGGATTTTCAGCACGTTTTACGTGTTCAACCTCGGCGCCTTTCATCTGGCCGCCTCCAACTACAGCGAGCCCGACGCAGGCTTGTGGATGGCGGCGGCACTGGCGGTGGTCCTCCGCGCGCTGACGGCGGGCGGCTTCACCCGGCGCCGGCTCGCGCTGGCCGGCGCCGCGCTGGCCGCGGCGTGCCTGACGCGCTACGAACCCTGGCTGAGCGGCGCCGCGCTCGGTTGCGCCGTCGTGCTGCCGACCGCGCGCACGAGCCGGCCGCTCGACCGCTGGGCCGGCGCGCTGATCCTGATTCCGCCGGGGGCGGCGATCGCGGTGTGGCTTGGCGTCTCATGGCTGCGGCTGGGGGACCCCTTCCAATTTCTGCGTCACGCCGGCGACTACGCAGGTTCGATCCCGCCGGTTCATCCGAACGCAGCGATCGCGTTGACGTTCCTCCAGATCAACGCCGTCTGGATGCCCCTCGCCGCCGTGCTGTGCGGCGCGGAACTGGTCCGGGGGCGCCGGCGCCCCGCCGTCCGCTGTTACGCGCTGCTGCTGCTGGTCAGCGCGGCGTGGGCCGTCCACCGCCAGAGCTTGTTCCCGCTGTCGATCCGCTTCTTCTGGGATGTTGCGCTGCTGACGGCGGCGCCGGCGGCCCTCGCCGCCGAACGGCTCGCGCGCCGGCTCCCGCGGCGAACGGCCCGGCTGGCCGTGGGGACGGCGCTCGTGCTCGGCATGCTGAATCACGTCGGCGCCGCGTGGCGCCAATGGCCCTACATCCCGCCGGGGTTGAGGGATCTGGCGCGCGGGATCCACGCCCGCACGGCCGGACCGATCCTCGTGCGCGACCACGCCGACTGGCGGCAGGTCCCCGCGCTGCAGACGTTCCGCGTCTGCATCGTGACCGAGCGGCTGATCCTCGACGAGTGGCTGACGGAAGAGGGTCGCGTCACGCCGGAGCAGATCCGCGCCCACGGCATCGGCTACATTCTGGCCCGGCGCCGTCCCCAAGCGCTTGCGGACGGCCCGCCGCTGATGGAGGATGAGGAGTCGGGCTGGGCGCTGTGGCGCTGCGGAGGCGACGGCGGCGGCGGCGGCGAGGAAAATGACAATGTTAATGGCAATGACAATTCCGAGAACTGAGGCGCGATCATGTTGAACATCGGCGTGCTTGCCTCCCACGGCGGCTCCAACATGCAGGCGATCATCGACCGGATCGAAGCCGGGGAACTCGAGGCGTGCATCGTGATGGTGATCTCGAACAACTCCGGCTCGGGGGCGCTCGAACGCGCCCGCCGGCACGGTCTGCCATGGCGCCACCTGAGCAGCCGCACGCATCCGGACAGGGACGCCCTCGACGCCGCCATCCGCGACGCGCTGCGGGAAGCCGGCGCGCAACTGGTCATTCTGGCCGGCTACATGCGACCGATCGGGCCGAAGACGCTGGCGGCGTTTTCCGGCCGGATCCTGAATATCCATCCGGCGCTGCTGCCCGACTTCGGCGGCGCCGGGATGTACGGCATCGCGCCGCACATCGCCGTGCTCCAGGCCGGCGCGCGCGAGAGCGGCGCGACCGTGCATCTTGTCACCGCCGAATACGACACGGGGCCGGTCCTGCGCCAGAAGCGCGTGCCCGTCCTGCCGGGCGACACGCCCGAGACGCTCCAGCAGCGCGTTCTGGCGGTCGAGCACACGCTTTACAGCGACGTCATCGCGGACATCATCGCCGGCCGGATCACGATCGAGGGTCTGGAAGGGACGGGGGGAGCGGAAGGGAGATAATGGAAGCGATGGAAAGCCGGGCGCGCGATCGAACTCGATAGCGATAGCGCTCCCGATACCAACACCGATTACGAATGGGCTATCGGATCGATTATGTGCCTTGGAAGCTTTGCGAGTATCGGTCCGGGTTCGTTTATTGCGGGCGCAGCCGCGCTGGGTCGTGGCAGAAAGCTTTTCATTCAGCCGTCAGCCAGGCCGCGGCGGCGGCGTTCGGGGTCCAATTCGTCGTAAACCAGAGATGGCCCTGCAGGCCGTTGATATTTTCCTCCCAGACGACGAATGCGTGGCCCGATGCCTCGAGCGCGATCGCCGGGCGCTCCCATTCGCGGGGATGCTCCGGCGTCAGATCGACCGGCGGCGTCAGCGCGGCCAATTCCGGATCGTAAACGGCGTAGCGCACGTGCGAATTGCCGCTGCCGGCGGGATCGTCCACCCAGACCAGATGCAGGCGGCCGTCGGCATCGATCGCGGCATCGGGATACCGCGAGCGGTTGCCGTCGTCGGTGATCCGCACGGGGTCTTCGAACGTCCCGGCGCCGGCGGGCCGGCGCGCGAGGTAAACCTCCTCGCTGGGGTGGCTGGCGCTGTCGACGTAGAGCAGCCACAGATCGCCGGAGGCGGGGTCCCGGATCAACTTGGGCGGATCGAAATAGCCCCGCACCCGGTTCGCCAGCAGCCGTCCCCGCTCGCTCCATGCGCCCGCCGTCAGGTCATACAGCCCGAAATACAGACTGGCGGGCGAGGAGGTGTCGGGGAGCCCGCTCGACAGCTCCGCCAGCGTGACCCAGCAGAGGGCGAGCGTGTCGGTCGTCGCGGGGGCCGGCGAGGGCATGATGAAGCTCTTGCCCTCGTCGCCGGCGGCGCGGTCGGCCAGATCCGTCAGCCGGATTGGCGCGGCGGCAAGCGACTGGGTGAAATCGCCGTCGGCCGCGCCGATCCTGAGCGCCAGCTCCGAGGCTTCATTGTTATTATAATGAAAATCGTACCAGGCGACCGCCAGCCGGCCGTCGAGCAGGCGCGTGATCCGCGGCAGGTAGCCGTTGTCGGGCGTGTCGGAGAGGCGCTGTTCGAGCGTGGCCGAGCTTGCGAACGAGCCGTCGGCCGGGCGGCGCTGCGCGTAAATCTCAATATTGGTAATATACGCCGGATGGAGCCCGTGGCGGTAATCATTCCAGACGGCGACGAACGACCCGTCGTCGAGGGCGACCATCGCCGGGTGGCGGCCGCCGACCTCCACGCCGCCTTCGCCGAACGATTGCTCGATCCGCTCGCGCGCGCCCCAGCCGGCATGGGGGTCCCACTGCCGGAACCACGAGCGGTGTGGCAGGACGGCGTCCTCGCGCCCCTCCCAGTAGACGAGCGAGACGCGCGGGGCGTCGCCCCAGACGATTTGCCCGCTGGTGGAACGCGTCATTCGCATTTTACCCGCCGGCGCGTCGTTGTTCGTGAACGGCGCCGGATCGCTGAACGGAGCCGGGATGGGCGCCGCCACGAGGCAGCACGGCAGCGCCCACCCCAGCATCGCCACGGTCAGGCGGGAGGCGATGACCGTTTTCCGAAAAATTCGAAATCCGAAGAACGAAGCACGAAACAATGACAATAAACGAAATGTTCGAAAAGCATAGCGGTTGACGGCAGCCAATGGGGCCCGACGGCCATTCCCGTTCTCATTCCGAATTGGAGAATTGGAGTTTGTTTCGGATTGCGGATTTCGGATGTCAAATTTCATTGGCTGCTTCCATTAATTCATTGTGAATTCACTCAGCTCGACCGGCACAGTAATCCCGTAGGCCTCGAGCGCGCCGGTATTGTGGGCATAAACGCCGCCCGCCGAATCGACGCAGACCGGGCCGAAGAAGCCGGCGGACTTGCGGCTCAGCTCGCTCCCGTCGGCGGGATCGAGCACCACCAGGTCGCCCCCGCCGCACAGATAGATGGCATCCTCGGCGGCCGCCGGATAATCGCGGAAGACGTAGCCGGTGAAAATCTCCTTGCTGAAGCCGGGAGTCCCATCCGCGACCGCGAACGACGCGAGGGTGCCCTTGGTCAGGCCGCCGTAGACGAAGACGCGGTCGCCGATCACCAGCGGGGGGCAATCGGTCGTCGGCGCCGTTTCCTGCCACAGGAGCGCGCCGGTGGCCGCGTCGGCGCAGTAGAGCGCCGTCTCGTCGTTGAAGAAATCGAGGCTGCCGACGAACAGCCGGCCCGCTTCAACCACCGGGCTGCACGAGATCGAATACGACGTAGCCCACGACGGCGACGCGCTCAGGCTGTCCCAGATCAGCGAGCCGTCGTCGGCGTCGTAGCAGCGCACCACCAGGTCGCCCACCGAATAGACGCGCTTATCCGCGCCCGACTCGACGTAGGCCGGCGTCGACGTCCCCGGCCCGACGTCGTTGACGAACCACTCGATCGAGCCGTCGGTTTGATCGAGCGCGACAAGCTGCTTGTTGGCGATGACGAAGCCGCCGAACGTTTCGATGAAGACCATCCCGTTGCCCAGTTGCGGCGAGCTGTTGATGATTTCGTAGCTGCTGAGCCCCGGCGTCGTGTTCGCCGCGGTCAGTTCCGTGGCCCAGACGATGCTCCCCGTGTCGGCGTCGAGCCGGTAGACCGTATTGCCGGAGGCGAAGTAGAGGGCGCGTGTTTCCGGGTCGACGGCCGTCGACGTCGCCGAGAGGTAATTGATCGTGTTGTCGACGTCCAGCGGATCGCTCTCCCAGAAGACGCCGCCGGTCTCGGCATTGAGCGCCACGACGGTGACGCGCGTCGTCGCCGCGTCGTGGACCGGGTGGAAGACGTAGGGGGGGAGGATGGTCGGCGTCGCGCCGCCCGGCAGATTGAGCGAAACGGCCCCCCACAGCGGGGCGGCGTTCACGTTGGTCAGCTGGGCGGGGATCGGCTGGAGCGGGTTGTTGCCCGCGCCGGCGTGCGGACGCGACCACTCGCCGCGCGCGGTGAACGTGCAGACGGCGAAGAGGATCAGCGCCGTGACGGATCGGATGCGGAGAAGCTGAGACATGGTCAGGGCTCCGGTCAGGTGTCGGCGAGCGCCGCGCCCGGCGGGCGCGAGCGCCGGCCCGCGGGTCCAAGGGAGCCGCGCGGACCTGGTCTGATCGAGATAGCGCGCGGGGATTCGCGGCCTGGGCCGACGGCGCGGACAAATGCCCGCCCCGCCGGCGGAGGCTTGGGGTGAGGGATCAGACCAGCGGAGACACCCGCCCCGCGCGGGGCGCGGGGAAGATCCGGATGAGATGGGCGGCGAGGACCCCGGCGGATGTGAAAAAGCCCGCCGGGGAAGCGGGCCGCGAACAGCCCCGGTCGCCCGAGGCCGTCTGGTTTGACGCTCCACCTTCCCAAGTCACGAAGAAGAGGTGCGATGGTACTCGCGGATGGGTCTTCTGACTCCCGGATCGTCCTACTGGCCGCGCCTTCCCAATTCTTCGGTGGAAGAATCAGTGGCTGATCGGGCGGCGGTCGTCCCCGGTCACAGCGGCGTGCCCGTGATGGATTCTCACCATCTTCCTCGAACGCCGACGAGTGCTGGGGTTGGAATCCAGCCTCGCCCCTGGCGTCCGCATCCGCGAGCAACGCGCTCTCGATGTCGGCTAGACTTTTAGCAGAGGGTCGGTGTCAGTTGCAAGCCTCTTTTCCGGTCCAGCGAGTCTTAATTGGATCGGCCGAACCGCCACCTGGGTGGAAATCTGGATTTCGGAAGGGACGGAAGGGACAAACGGGACGTAAAGGACACGAGGGACAGACAGAGCATGGAGTCTACATCATTGCTTCAGCGTGAGGGCGAAGGCTCAACCGGCCGCTTGCCCTTCCCGGCGCGGCTGCCGATAATCTCAGCAGATGGCGTTGTCCCGCCAAAGGTCAGAAGGATGCCCCCTCCGTGCGTGATCGTCTTGCCGTTTTCTCTTTCGCCGCCGTTCTTGCTCTCGTCTTTCCATCTCTGCCGGCCGCTCAATCCGACAAGGGGTCGTCCTCCCCGTCGCTGCTCGATCGACTCTACCCCGACCGCCAGACCGCCGAACCGGTCATCGATCTGAGCGGCCTGGACACCGCCGACACGCAAGTTCCGTCCAGCTCCGCTCCCGCCGCCGAAACGGCGGCGCCGCCGGGTCCGGCGCGGCTGATCCTGCGCCGGCCGGCGCCCAGCGCCCAGCCCACGGAGGACCGCCCCTCGACGGCCACCGCCACGCTGGCCGCCGATGAGCCGACGACCGCGCAAGCGCCGGTCGGTCTCGCGCCGGCCGAGCTGGCGGCGATGCTGAAAGCCACGCCGATGCCGCGCCGGCTCCCGCCGCCGGCGATCGACCTGGGCACGCTGGCCGAAGCCGCGACGACCGATGAGGACCGCCCGACGACCGCCACGCGGACGGCCGATGCCCCCCCGCCGGCGCCGGTGCGGGTCAACGTCGCCTCGCAGCAGGAACTGGCGCGGAACCTGCGCATCGACCCGCGCCGCGCCCGGTTGATCATCCAGTTCCGCGAAACCTACGGCCCGTTCCGCGGGCCCGACGACCTGGAGCAGGTCACCGGGATCACCGACGGCATGGTGCGCGCCTGGGAGACGGCGGGGCTGCTGCGTTTCGACTGACCGGACGCCGCGCCGCCCCGCGCCGTCAGTCCGGATCGATCTGAAATCCCTGTTCCTGATAGCGCCGCAGCTTGTAGAGCAGACTGCGGCGGCTGATGCCGAGCCGGCGCGCCGTTTCGGAGCGGTTGAAGTTCTGCTCGCGCAGCGTCTGCAGGATGATCGAACGCTCGACGTCTTCCATCGTCGCCGAGCCGGCGGTCTCGGCGCCCGGGCCGGCAGGTTCCGCCGCGGCACGAATCCGCGGGGGCAGGTGCGCCGGCAGGATCACGTCGCCGCCTGAGAGCAGCGCGGCCCGTTCCATCGCGTTTTTCAGCTCGCGCACGTTGCCCGGCCAGGAGTAGGTCTGCAGGCAGGTCATCGTGGCGGGCGAGAAGCGCGCCCGCCGGTGGGTGGCGCCGCGCTGGAACAGCGCCGCCAGCGGCAGAATGTCGTCCGGCCGCTGGCACAGCGGCGGCAGGTAGATTTCGAACGACGTGAGGCGATAGAACAGGGCCTCGGCAAACGCGCCGGCCTGGACCGCCGCCTCCAGATCGCGCGACGCCGTCGCGATCAGGCGCGGGCGTTCGTCCTGGTCGGGCCCCGCGGCCGCCGGATCGAGCCAGTGGAGCAGTCGCGTCTGCGCCACGGGCGACAGCGCCTGAATCTCCTCGATCAGGAGCGAGCCGCCGCGCGCCTCGCGAAAGAGCGAGTGGTCGGGCTGCGCGCCGCCGAACAGCGCCGCCTCGTGTTCCTCGGCGGGCGCCGCCGCGCAGTTGTAGAGCGTCAGCGGCTGGCGGGCCCGCGGGCTCAGCCGGTGGATCACCGTCGCCACGAGCGTCTTGCCGACGCCGCTGCGCCCGGTCAGCAGGACGGTCGAGCGCGTCGGCGCGACGATCAGCGCCTCGCGCAACGCGTCGCGCATCGGGCGGCTCTCCGCGACGATTTCCTCGCCCAGCGCCGTCGTCGCCAGCGGATCCTCGCGCGGGGTCGCTTCGCCCAGCTTGAGCGCCCCGCGCACCGACGCCAGCAGCTCATCCAGATCGATCGGCTTTTCCAGGTAATTGACCGCGCCGTCGCGGATCGCTTCGACCGCGTCGCGGATATCGGCGTACGCCGTTACCAGCAGGACGGGCAGGTCCGGCCGCGACTGCCGCAACCGGTGCAGCATCGTCAGCCCGTCCATCCCCGCCATGCGCACGTCGCTGACGATCATCGCGACCGGCTCGCGCGCCACATGGCGCAACGCCTGTTCGCCGTCGGCGGCGGTCGCCACGCGAAATCCGCACGAAGTCAGGTAGCTTTGCAGCAGATCGCGCTGGCCCGGATCGTCATCCACGACCAACAGCGGGGGAAGCGTGGGGGGAGTGTCGGCGGGGGCGGCGTCCTGCGTCATGCCGCATTCTGAGACGGAGGCCGGACCAGACGCAACCCCGAGATCCGGAACGCCGCGCCGCCCAGGTCGGCGGGGGCGATGGCGACCTCCCACTGGTGGGCCAGAACGATCTGCCGGACAACCGCCAGGCCCAGGCCCGCACCGTCGGCCCGCGTCGTGTAGTACGGGCGGAAGACCGACTCATGCAGTTCGGGGGGGATGCCGGGTCCGCTGTCGGCGACGGTGAGGACGACGGCATCGCGGGCGGCCGGCTCGATGCCGACGCGGATCCGTCCGCCCGTGTCGATCGCCTGCACCGCGTTGAGCAGCAGGTTGAACACGACCTGGCGCAGCAGCGCCTCATCGGCGGCCACCTGGACCGGCTCGCCCGCCAGATCGATCGTCGCCTGTTTCTCGTCCAGATCGTGGCGCAGGTTCTCGATCACGTTGCGGCAGAGGTCCAGCAGCGCGACGGCGCCGATTCGCGGCTCGGGCGGCCGGGAAAACTTGATGAACTCATTGAGCCGGAAGGTGATCTGATCGACCTCCTCGGCGATCCGGCGCAACTGGCCGGCCGTCTCGGCGGGCAGGTCGGGGCGCTTCTCGATCATCTGCGCCAGGCCGCGCACGATGTTGAGCGGGTTGCGCGTCTCGTGCGCCAGCCCCGCCGCCGCCAGGTTCATTTCGCGCAAGTGTTCGTTCATCTCCTGGGCGCGCAGCAGGCGCATGCGCAGCCGCGTCGCGCGTTCGAATCCGCGCCAGCCCAGTCCCAACCCGCCGACGGCCAACAGCGCACCGAGGGCCAGGGTCACGCGCAGCCAGCGGTCGCGGCGCAACTGCTCGCGCAGCGCATCGGTCGAAAGCTCCAGGATGAAACCATGGAGCCCGCGGGTCGCGATCAGCTCGCGGTAGCGTTCCTCGCTCATCCAGGGGGGGCGAATCGAGCCACGGCGGAAGAAGTCGCGGTCGCGTCCGCGGTCGCCGGGCCCCGCGCGGTCGCCCGGCTCTCCCTCGTCCTGGGGGCGCGGCGGCGGGCCGATGCGCTCGCTGTCGGCGTCGCGATCGCGGGAGCGTCGGCGCGAGAAGCGGCCGATTTCGCCGCGCGTCGCCGCATCGTCGTTAAAACGCTCGCGGAAACCGGTCGTCGGCCAGTCCTCGCGGCGCGGCAGCACGATCGTTGCCGGCAGCGTCGTCCCGTCATCCTCCATCCGGCGGCCGAAATCGACCAGGTTAACGACGACGACCGAGTCGGTCTGCCAGCGGACGGCGCGTTGCGGAAGCTGCTCCAGCGGCGCCAGCTCGCGCCCCCCCGCGCTGGCGACCACCTCGCCCGCCGCGTTGAGCAGCGTCGCCGCCTCCAGCTCCGTCGTGTCGACGAGTTCCTCGAGCGCCTCCTCCAGCCGGGATTGAAAGATCAGGCCGGGGACCCCCGCGCGCGTCACGAGCGCAATCGTATTGGAGATGTCGCGCGCGCGGTTGAGCAGCGCCTCGCGCTCCATCCGCCGCACCCGCGCATGCTCGAAAGCCAGCCACACGACGATCAGCAGCCAGCAGAGCGCCAGCGTCGAGTAGACGATCCACCCGGGGGGATTGCGATAGAGTCGATCCATTCAGGGCGCCGTTTCGATTCTCGGCGGCAGGCCTTCCAGGTACTTGGCGCGCACGCCCGGCTCGGTCAGCGCGTGCGGGGTGATTTCCGTCCGTTGATGCTCCGCCACGGTCAGTCGGTCGAGCGCATCCTGGCCGTCCACCACGTAGGGGGTCAGGAAGATCAGCAACTCGGTCTTGGTCTTTTCCTTCACGGTGCGCCGGAAAAATGCCCCCAACAGCGGGATGTCCCCGAGAATCGGCACCTTGTTGACCGACTCGGTCTCCTGATCTTCCATCAGCCCGCCGATCACCACCGTCTTGCCGTCGGCGACGACGACGCGGGTCTGCGCCGAGCGCTTGGCGATCACACGCGCGTTGACCGTTTCCGAAATCGGCACCGTGTCCGCCGTCAGGGTCGAGATTTCCGGCAGCACTTCCATCTCGACCAGCCGTTCCGGCGTGATGTGCGGCGTCACCTGCAGGATAATCCCAATATCTTCATATTCAATGGTATTGATCGTCTGGCCGTTGTCGGTGATCCGGGTGTTGCGAATGAACGGGACTTCCTGCCCGATGGTGATGGTGGCCGTTTCGTTGTTGCGCGCGAGGACCGAGGGCCGCGACAGCACCTCGAGTTTGCCGACGCTGGCCAGCGCCCGCATCGTGACGCGCAGATCCTCATCGAGGATGCGGTAGAACCCGCCGAGCGCGGCGGCGTCGACGCCGAAATCGGTCATCACGGAATCGGCCGCGTCGTTCTCGTCGTTGTCGATATAGGCGGCTTCGACGCCCAGATCGAGGTCGTTGCTGTGCGTCACCTCGAGGAACAGCACCTTGATCAAGACCTGCGGCACCGGCCGGTCGAGCGTTTCGATCACCTGCTGGATCTGCTGATGGGTAGCCTGGTCGGTGATCACGATGATCGAGTCGGTCTCGGGATCGTACTGGACGATCACATCGTCGGCCAGTTCGGTGCCGAGCGTGTCGCGCGGGGGCGGGGCCTCGGCCGCCGGCATGGCGAAATCCGGCGGCGGGAAGGCGGGGGGCGGCGCACCCATCTCCTGCGCCCACGCGCCGCCTCCCGCCGCCAGCAGCGCCAGCGCGCATCCGATCCATGTTCCAAGCCTTGCATTCATCGCGTGCTCTCTCTTTTCCGATTGATTCCGACGGGCCGTCCTAGCGGTTGCGATTCATGTTTCCACCGAGTCCGCCGCCGCCGCCCAGGCTCGGGGTCGGATTCGGATTGGCGCCGCCCGTGTTCTGGTTGGTGCTGCGCCGGAGGGAGGATCCCCCGCCGCCGCCGAACATCTCCTGCAGCAGGATCGCCACGTCCTCCGGGCTGGCGTTCTGGACCGAATAGACGAAGACCTGCTTGTTGCGCGCCGGGTCGCGGTCCAGCTCGGCGATCACCTGTTCGACCTGATCCATGACGGCGCTCACGGCGCTGACGACCACCGAATTGGTGCGCGTATCGGCCACCGCCAGGACGGTGTTCTCGGCCACCCGGCGCTCGCTCTGCTCCTGGGTGTTATTGCCGCCGCCGCCACCGCCACCGCCACCGCCGCGCCCCCAGTTGCCCCAGAAGCCGCCCGGACCGCGGAACCGGCGCTGCTGCGGTTGATTCTGATTCTCGCTTTCCTCGGCGAAGATCCCCTCGATCACCTCGACCATCTGTTCGGCATTGGAATAGCGCAGCGGGAAGACGCGCACCTCAGTCAGAATATCGGTCGAACGGTCGATCGCGGCGACGAGCGACTCAATCGTGTCGATCAGATCCTCCGGCGCGCTGACAATGATCGAATTGGTGCGCTCGTCGGCGACCGCGACCACCTTCAAGCCGGCCTGCAGCGCGGCGCTGGCGGCCTGCTCCTGATCGGCATCGCCGCCGCCTCCGCCGCCGCCGCCCCATGGTCCGCGAAAGCGCTGGAATACTTCGCGCCGCCGCGAGCCTTCGTTCGCGCCTGCCTGCTGCTGTTGATAGAGCGTCTGGATCATCGTCGCGACTTCCTTGGCGTCGGCATAGCGCAGGTTGAACACGCGCACGGCGCTGATCTCCGAGATCGACTGATCGAGCGCGCGGATGATTTCCGCGATCCGCCGCACGCCGGTCTGGGTATCGGTCAGGACGAGGGCATTGCTGCTTTCGTTCGCCGTCAGCGTCGCCCATTCCGGGAGCAGCGGCTGCACGTCCTCGACCAGTTCGGTCGCCTTCGCGTAGCGGACCGGGATGATCTGCGTCACCATCTGGTCGCTGCGCTCGATCGCGTCGGGATTGTTGCCCTGGCGGACGGGGATGTCGCGCGCGCGCGCGTCGTCGCGGTCGACGATGGTCAGGATCCGGCCGCTGCGGATCGCCGCGTAACCTTTCCCATGGAGCACCGTGTTGAGCACCTCGAGCGCTTCATCGGGACTGAGCGGCTGCTGGCTGATGACGTCCACGGTGCCCGCCACGTCCACTTCCTTGACGACGATGAACCCGGCGGCGCGGCTCAGGTAATCCAGCACGGTATCGAGGTCAACCCCCTTGAAATTGAGGCGCAGTTCCTCGACCGGGGCCGGCGGCTCGACGTCGATCGGCAACGGTTGCTGCGCACGCGGGGCCGCCGCGGCCGCCCACACGGCGAGGCTCAGGATTGCGAGGTGGATGGTGTTCATGATCATCGTGCTCCCTGTTCCCGCAGGCGTCGTTCACGCATGCGTTGGATCATATCGCCGGCGGCTTCACCGCCGCTTGAACTGCTCGCCGAGGATCGGCTCGAGGAGGTGGTCGCGGTCGTCGGCCGGTCGCGCGCGACGCCGGACGCCCTGCCCGCCAGCCGCCAGAGCGGTTCGTCCTCGCGCCGCTCCAGCCGGTAGCCCACCGGCCACGTCAGCCGCTCCCCGTCGCCCTCGAGCACGGCGAAGCCCGGCTCCACCGCGGCGATGCGGAACTCGCCCAACCGGCTTCCCACATCCAGCGTGCCGCGGTATTCGTCGCGGTTGGCTTCGGTAAAGAGCAGCGCCTGTTGCTCCGTAATCCACGTTCCCAGCAGCTCGATCGACTCGACCCGCGGCGGGGGGGGCGGAGGCGCGTCGCGCGGCGCCTCTTCCGGCCTCTCGGGCGCGCGCGGCCGGCGCTGCGGATCGAAGATGTTCCGTTCGAGGATCAGCGCATACGCCTCGAAACCCGGCGGTTCACCCTCTGCGTTGCGTTCATCCGAATCCGATTGCGCGCGGAGGAAAACCGCCGGCGGGGCGGCCAGGCAGGCGATGAGCAACACGAACAGGCGTCTCATGAGGCCGCCTCCGGGCGGGGCTCCGCCGACCGCGTCAGCCCCGAGATGCGCAGGTCGAGCGTGATCTCCCGGCCGCGGTCGTCGCGCGCGCGCAGCTCGACCCCTTCGACGCGCAGGCTCAGCGGCGACGTCTCCAGCGCATAGAGAAATCGGCTGATATCCTCCAGGTCCCCCTGCGCGTTCAGCCGGACCTCCAGTTGCTCGCCCAATTGCTCGTCCTCCCGCCAGCGCGGTTTCAGGTCGCTCAGCCGCAAGGCGGCGTCGCCCGCCCAGCGATTGAGGGCTTGCAGCAGCTCGGCCTCGGCCTGGGCGCGGTCGGCGGGCAGCGCCCAATCCATCGCCTCGGCCCATTGCTCCTCGATCGCTTCTTCCCGTTCGATCAGGTACTCGCCGTTGGCCAGGTCGCGTTCCAGTTGTTCGATCCGCTGGGCGCGGCTGCGCCACGCGGCAAGCTGCGGCGTCAGGATCAGCCGGTCGCCGAGGAACGCGGCGATGCACACCGCGCCGACGATCAACAGCAGGTTCGTCCGCGGGATCCGGCTCATCGCGCCCCCTCCGGCTGCCAATGATAGCTCAGCGTGAACTGGATTGGGTCGCCCCCTTCCACCTGGACCACCTGCAAGTCCTGGACTCCCGCGGTCTGGCGGAGCGCTTCGAACACGGCGAGGCAATCGCGATTGCTGCGCGCCAGGCCGACGCACTGCACCGTCTGCTCGCTGTTGCGGATGACCAGGGTGCGCGCCCAGACGCTGCCGGTTTCGGGGAACGCGCCGGTCAGCGTATGGAGCAGAGCGAGCTGCTCGGGCTCCGCGGAGAGCCAGGCGCGGCGCGCACGGAGCCCCTCCTGCATCGCCGCCAGGCGTTCGACGCGCGGCGCGATGGCCGCCCAGCGCCGCTCGAGCCGTCGCAGGCTCCAGACGTGCCAGGCCATCGCCGCGACGGCGATCGCGCCCAGCGCCAGGGCAACGGCGGCGGCGCGCCAGATCACGCCGCGCGCGCGCCAGCGGCGCAAGCCGGTTTGCCAGCGCCCCTCGGCCGGCCGCCAGTAGTCGAAGCCGGGGCGTTCGCCCGCCAGCGCCGCGCGGCCCGTCGCCGCCAGGGCCGCGAGGATCGAATGCTCCGTCGAGGAAGCCGAGTCGTCGTAAACCAGTTCGGGGGAATCGGCGAATTCGCGCCGATACCATGCCATGAACCGGCGGCAGTCGTCGGCGGCGCCCGACAGATGGATCCGTCGCGGCGCGGCGCCCAGTTCGGTCTGGACGCGGCGCAGCGTCAGCCGGAACTCGCGCCGGAGCTCCCCGGCGAGGGCGTCGGCCTCGGCCGCGTCGCGCGCGAGCGTCGGCCGCATGCTCTGGAACGCGCGCAGCAGGGCGATGCCATCGGGAGCCGCCACGGCGAACTGCAGCTCGTGCTCGGTCAGACGCAGCGCGGCTTCGGCGCCGCCGGAGCGCGCGGCGAGCGTCACCGGGAGGGCCGGCCGAATCCCGACGACGCGCAACCCGGCATGGCGCGCGATCGCCGCAAGCTGGTCCGCCGCCGCCACCGGCAAGACGGCCAGGCAGCCGCGCGCCGACCCCGCCGCATTCGTGAACCGCGAGAGCGCGGCGATCAGCTCGTCGCTGGGGAACGGAAAGGCCCGCTCCGCTTCGAGCGCAATCAGCGATTCCAGATCCTCGGGCGCGACGCCGTCCAGGTCGATCGTCTGGACGAGCAACTGATCCAGCGGCGGGCAGAAGATCGCCGCGCGGGCGCGAATCCCGGCGGCATGCAGGCGGGAGCGGAGTTCCCGCCCGACCAGATCGGCTTCGTCGCTGAGCGGGTTCAGGCGGAATTCCTCGTCGACGCGGGGGCCGGCGGTCGCGTCCCGGTCGCCCGGCCGCACTTCAACCGCCCGCAATCGCTCCCGCGTCAGTTCAATCACCACCAGCGCTGTGATTCGCTTTGCCATGTCAGCCTTTCATCCAGCTTTGCGCCGCGAGGGCGCGCGCGTGTCCGTCCGTTCAGTTGATCGTCGTGATCGTTTTCAATTGAGCGCGGGCGGCGCTGAGGTCGAACGGCGCTCCCATCCGACTGCGGTCGCGCCGGTAGATGACGCGCGCCTGATCCTCGTTGTCCACGACCACCCACTCGCGCCGCAGGCCGCGGCCGTTCGCGCCCACGGCGGCGATGTCGAGACTGAACTGCCACGACTCGGCAGTGATCCACGGCCCGACCTCGCGCGCGACTTCCTCTTCGAGCACCGCCGCCACCCAGGCGATCGACTCCAGCGCCGCGGGGTCCAGATCCCGCCGCGCGGCGACCAGCGCTTCGGCCTGCGACTCGTCCATCCCCGGCAGGCAGGCCAGCACCGCCGCCGGGGCGACGCAGACGTTGACCAGCCCGACGCGGTAGTCGCCGTCGCCGACGGTCAGATAGGGTTCCACCCGGGCGAACTCTTCCGGCGTCAAGCCGCTTTCGATCAGGAATTCGAGCGGGCTTTCGATCTGGCCCAACCGACCGCCGAGCCGCGCCATCACGTCGTTGGCCTTCGATTCATCCAACTGCTCGACCAGCATTTGCCGCAGATCCTGCTGCACCGAGTCGCCCCGCAGATTCAGGCGCGGCTCGCCGTCGGGATCCGTGTTGGGCTGGCGCGTCCAGACCGTCACGTATTCCGCCAGGCCCGCGTCGAGCCGGCCGTCGGCGTTATCGGGCGGCCAGCTTGCCTCGCCGTCATTTTCATTGGGATCCAGGATGCCGTTGGCATTGCGGTCCTCGCCCCAGAGGACCATCTCGTCGACGCCGAGGACGAGGCGCAGTTCCTCGATGCTTTCGAACTCGCCGTTCTTGGCCGAGTAGGCGAAATCGAGCGTCTCGTAATCGGTGCTTTCGGCCCCGCCCGGGCTCAGCTCCTCATCGGCGTCGCGCCAGTCGACGATCGCCGCCGCCAGATCGGCCGTCATGTTCGGCAGGGCCTCGAGCATCTCAATTGTCGCCGTATTCAGATTCAGCTTGCTTGCTTCGTCGACCAGTCCCCAGGCCGGCTCGGTCTGGGTCAGATCATCCGCCGCGCCGCGCCCGATGAACCAGAACGCGGCCTCGCCCAGCGGCGCGCTGGGCTGATAGCTCCCCTCCTCCAACAGGGGCCGGCGGCCCTCCTCCACCTGGTAATCCAGGACAAAGAGCGCGTAACGGATCGCCCCCTCGATCGCCTGCTCGGCCTGCCGGCCGGCCAGCGCGTTGGCGCTCGCCTGATAGGCCAGCCGCGCGCCGCCGCCGAAGTAGAGCGCCAGCGTGACCAGGCCGAGGGCAACCCAGAGGACAATGATGAGCAGACTGCCGCGGCGGCCAGCCGATGGGGTGCGCAGGGGGGAAGTCGCGTTCATGTCGCTCGCTCCCCGCGGGCTCCGCCGTTGGGTGGGCCGCCTTCGCGGGCGCCGCCTTCACGGCTCCCGCCCGCTCTACCGCTGCCCGCGGGCGTCTCGGGGGTCGCACCCCCGCCCGCGCCTCCGCCCGCGCCACCCGCCGGCGCGGCCGCGCCACTCGCGGTCGCGGACGCGCGCGGCTGGCTCAGCACCTGGACCAGCAAATCGATCGGCGGCCGCGGCGGCGCACCCGCCTCCGCTTCGACGAACTCAATCCACAACCGGATCGCCTCGGGATTCTCATTCTCCACCGTCGTCGAGTCCCACGAATCGACCCAGGCCTCGCCGTCGAAATACTGGATCATCAGGCTGCGCACGCCGTGAAGCAGACGCCACTCGGGACCGGGGATGTCGTCCTCCGAGATCGTCGTGGCGAGCAGGTCGCGCCGCGTCCGCCGGATGAAGTCAAAACCCTCGGCCTGCCCCGAATCCAATGGATATTCGAGGAAATACTCGACCTGTTGCAGCTCGCCCCAGGGCGCCGCGTCCGACACCAGCCCGGTCGTGGACGTGAAACTCAGCCGATCGGCGCGCTGCAAGGCGTTCCCCTGGCTCTCGCCAACGAGCGGACCGGCGAGCACGCCCACCGGCGCCGCCAGATGGCGCAGGTCGCTCCGCAGCAGCAGGCCGACATGATCGCGCCGGGCGTCGTCGGCCATGCTGGTCCAGGCCTTCTCGCGCAGCCGCAGCCCCCCCCAGTAGGCCGAGAAGAGCGCCGTCAGCAGCGAGGCGAAAATCGCCAGCGCCACCAGCAGCTCCAGCAGCGTCAACCCGCGCCGCGAAATGTTAATGACAATACCGCGCATTACTCCGACAACCCCGCGTCTTCCTCGGCGAACTCGCTCGCCAGCGTGCTCAGCCGCTCGACAAACCGCTGATCCTGAACCTGGTAGCCCACCTCCACTGTCACGAGGCGCATGGTGTCTTCGGGCCACGGCTGGCTCGTGATGCGCCAGTCATAACCTTCCCAGGGACGCTCAAACGCGCCGGCCAGGTCGCCGTCGCGCCACGATTCCGTGACGATCGCCTCGTTGAGGAGTCGCTCGGCCAGCGCGCCGGCCTGGCGCATCCGCGTCGCGCGCTGCGTCACCTGGTTCGCCAGCAGCAGGCCCTGCATCGCCACCGGCACGACGAGCGCCATGAACAGCATCGCCGCGAGGATCTCGATAAAGGTGAAGCCGCGGGGGCGGTCAGCTTGCGGGCGCATCGCGCGGATCCTCCACGCGGAAGTTGAAGCCGGGCTCATCCAGCGCGATCGCGAGCGACGGCGCGTCTTTCTCCCAGCACTCAATCCGGCGGGCGCTCAGGGGATCGATCGCGCCATCGGGCCAGAACAGGACCTCCAGTTGGCCCGATTCGTTCGCGGCCGCGGACTCGCCGTGCAGCGTCAAATCGTCGTCCAGCGCATACCGGCGCAGCGGCTGCTCCGCCCCGCCGGCGGGGGTATCGAGCCGGACGCCGTAAGTCGACGTCGCCGGATCGAACCAGGCGACGACCCGCTCGCCGCGCGCGATCGCCTCGCCGCGCGCCCACTCCAGCATGCTCAGCATCCGCCGCGCTTCCTCGCGCACGGTCCGGCCCTGCATGAAGCCGGCCAGCCGCGGCGCCGACAGACTGGCCACCACCGTCAGCAGCGCCAGCACCACCACCAACTCCAGGAGCGAAAAGCCCCGGTCGGGGCGTTCTGGGGCGCGCCGCTCCACGTCTCAGTCCTTCGTGCTCCAGTTGGTGATGTCGTCGCCGCCGCCCACGCGGCCATCGGGGCCCATGCTCATCAGGTCGTAGCCGTCTTCATTGTGCTTGCCGGGATATTCATAAATGTACGGGTTCTGCCACGGATCGAGGGGGATTCCCTGTTTCAGATACGGGCCGCGCCAGTTTTTGGCGTCCTTCGGCTTCTCCAGCAGTTCGTCCAGGCCGTCGTCGCCCTTCGGATAGTAGCCGTTATCCACCTCGAAGGCGTCCAGCGCGGTCGAGATGTTGGCGATCTGCGCCTGGGCGGCGGTTTCCTGGGCCTGGCGGCTGCGCCCGGCGAATTTCGGCACGACGATCGCCGCGAGCGTCGCGATGATCATCAGCACCACGAGCAATTCAATCAGCGTGAAACCCGTCGGCCGACCCCTGAGTTTCATTATCATCTCAACCTCCTCGTTCGAAAGAATGTCGTCCCGCGCGCGAGAGTTCGTGAAGGGACGTAAGGGACATAAAGGACATAAAAGCCATCTGGCGCCATCCGGATCTTGCTCAGCTCAGGTAATCCTGAATCGACAGAATCGGCAGGACCATGCCGATGAAAATCGCGCCGATGAACGCCGCCATCAGCAGGAGCAGGATCGGTTCGGTCAGCGAGACGGCCGTGCGCAGCCGCCCGTCCAGTTCCTTCTCCGTCTCGTTCGACAGGCGGATCAGTTCGCGATCCAACTGGCCCGATTCCTCCGCCACCGCGATCATCTCGATGGCGGTCGGCGGGAAGAGCCGCGGGCAATCGCGCAGGCTCGCGGCGAGCGCCTCGCCCCGTTGCACGCGCTCGATCGCGTCGCTGACGGCATCGACGAGCACCTGGTTGCCCAGCGACTCGCGGGCGACGCGCAGCGCCGCAATCAGCGGCACCCCCGCTCCGATCAGCGTCCCCAGCATCCGGCAGAAGCGGGTCATCGCCAGGCGCGAGACGAGCTCGCCGACGGCCGGCACACGCAGCACGGCCTGTTGCCAGCGCCGCCGGCCCTCGGCCGTCGCCAGCCACAGGCGCAGGCCGTAATACGCCAGCGCCAGCGCCACGGCGATCAGCAGGCCCCAGCGCGTCGTGAAATGGCTCGCCGCGATGATGGCGCGCGTCAGTGCCGGCAGGGCCGCGCCGAATCCCTCGAACATCACCTGAAACCGCGGGATGAAAAACGTCATCAGGAAGATCAGCACTGCGACCGCGACGAGCATCAGCACCAGCGGGTAGGTCAGCGCCGAGAGGACCTTGCCGCGCAATTCCCGCTCGCGCGCCTGAAAATCGGCGACCTGATTGAGTACCACGTCGAGAAAGCCGCCGGTTTCGCCCGAGCGGACCATCGCCACGTAAATCCGGGGGAACACGTCGGGATGGCGCGCCATGGCGTCGGCCAGGCCGTTGCCGTCGACCACCAGGTCGTGGATCGCGCGCCAGCGTTCGGCGGCCGCCGAGGATGACCCCTCCCGCGCGAGAATCCGCAGCGCGCGGCTGAGCGGGACGCCCGCCGTCAGCAGGCTGGACAACTGGCGGGTGAAATTCTCCAGCGCCCGCGGCGAGACCCCTCGCCGGCCAAGCGTCCACCCGAGCGGCGCGCCGGCGCGCTCGGCCGCGGTCTCGCCGGCCGACTCCAGCCGGACCGGACGCAGCCCCATCCCCGCCAGTTGACGCAGCGCCTCCTGGCGCGTTTCGGCCGTCAGATGCCCCTCGGCAATCCCCCCCTCGGAGCGCTGGGCGCGGTAGCTGAATGCGGGCATGGCGCGGTCAGCCCTCCTTCGCCGCGGCGCCGTTGGTCCGCGTTTCGTCGCGCGTCACGCGCAGGATTTCATCGACCGACGTCACGCCGTCGGCCAGCAGGCGCCGGCCGTCCTCCACCAGCGTCAGCATGCCGGCCTCGCGCGCCGCCTCGCGCAGGCGCGCCACCGAGCGCGTCGTCAGAATCAGCTCGCGGATCCGCTCGTCGAGCAGGAGCAGTTCAAAAATCGCCCGCCGGCCCTGGAACCCCGTCCGGCGGCACGCCTCGCAGCCCACCGCTCGGTACAGGGGCGTTTCCTCCGGCAGACCGATCTGCTGCTTGTAGGCCGTTGTCGGCGCCGAGTCGTCGACCGCCTTGCAGGCCGGGCAGAGCACGCGCACCAGCCGCTGCGCCATCACCCCCTCCAGCGACGCCGCCACCAGATACGCCTCGACTCCCATGTCGATCAGGCGTGTCGGCGCGCTCGCCGCGTCGTTGGTATGCAGCGTCGAAAAGACCAGGTGGCCGGTCAGCGATGCCTGCACCGCGATCCGCGCGGTCTCCGCATCACGGATCTCGCCGATCAGGATCACGTCCGGGTCGTGGCGCAGGATCGAGCGCAGCCCGCGCGCGAATGACAACCCGCTCTTCTCGTTGACCTGGATCTGATTGATCCCGCGGATGTGATACTCCACGGGGTCCTCGATCGTGATGATCTTGCGCTCGGCGTCGTTGATTTCGTTGAGCGCCGCGTAGAGCGTCGTCGACTTCCCGCTGCCGGTCGGCCCCGTCACCAGCACGATCCCGTGCGGCAGACCGAGCAGGCGCGCGAAGCCGGCCGCCTCGCGCGCGCCCATCTTCAGTTCCGCCAGGCCCCGCAGCGCCATGTCCTTCTTCAACAGACGCATCACGACCCCTTCGCCGTGGAGCATCGGGATCAGCGAAACGCGCACATCGACCTCCTGGCGCTCCAGCATGACCTTGATCCGGCCGTCCTGCGGCAGGCGTTTCTCCGCGATGTCGAGGTGACTCAGGATCTTCACCCGCGAGACGATCGCCGGCTGAAAGCGCTTGATCGAGCCGGGCAGCGGCACATCCTGCAGGATGCCGTCGATCCGGTAACGGATCCGCATCTCGTCCTCGAACGGCTCCAGATGGATGTCGGTGGCGCGCAGCGAGATGGCGTCGCTCAGAACCTGATTGACGAAGCGGATGATCGAGGCGTCCTGCGCCGCCGCATCCAGGTCGACATTGGTGTCGTCCTCCTCGTCGATCACCTGGATCGAGGCCTGCTCCTCGAGCGTGTCGAGCGTGTCGGCGCCGACGCCGAGCCACTTCTTCGTTTCGCGCGCGATCGCCGCCGACGGCGCCAGCACCGGCCGCAGCCGCTCGCCCGTCAGCGTCCGCAGCATGTCCAGCCCCTCGACGGCGAACAGCCGCGAGGTGGCCACTTCGACCACGTCGCCGACGCGGCGCAGCGGCAGGACTTCCTCCTTGAGCAGGTGGCGCGCCGGGAACCGCGAGAGGAGTTGGCGGTCCGGGGTCGCGTGGCTCAGGTCGCTGTACTCCAGCCCGTACTCCTCGGCCAGCCAGCGCAGCACCGCCGCTTCATCCAAGGCGCCGTTGGCGTGCTGGCGCCGGAAGGCCGCGGCATCCTCGGCGCTGAGCTGCCGGGCCCGCACCATGCGCTCCAGCATGGCGTCGGGCCCGGCCGCCGTCATCAGGGGTGATGTTTGCTCGCTCAGTTCCGCCATGGCTCCGCCATCAATCCAGCGTTCCGTTGAGGACGAGAAGCGCTTCCTGGCGCGGCGTGACCAACTCGCGCAACTCCTCGCGGGCCTCCTTCAGCTTGGCCTCGCGATCGGCCGCCGCCTTGCGGAAGGCATCGAGCTTCTCCTGCAGGGATTCGGCCGACGTGTTCTGGTTGTCGAGCGCTTCCTGCAGCGCCGCGGCCTCGGGAGCCGGCTCGCCGCCGAAACCGGCGCGCGGCCCGCGGTTGCCGTCGCCGTCGCCGCCGCGACCCCGCATGCCGAATCCGCCGAACATCATTCCGGTGGCCATCGGCATCCGCAGTTCGTTGATCTTCTCGATCTTCGGCTGCAGGACGGCCCATTCCTCATCCGACGCGCCCAGCGTCTCCTTCATCCGCTCGTTCATCATGTCGCGCCACCGGCCGGGGTCCCAGCCTTCGCCGCGCTGCCGCTGGAAGCTGGAGCGCATCTCCTCGCGCGTGAGCTTGCCGTCGCCGTCGGCGTCGAGCCGCGCGAACCGTTCGGCCGGTCCGCCGAACTCCTCCGCGGTCACCACGCCGTCGCTGTTCTGGTCCATCCGGTCGAACCGGCCTTCACGCTCGCCCGGCTGAGCCTCCGCCGTCGGCAGTCCGCCCAGGAGCAGCCAACAGGCCATCAGTGTCATCCACCCGAGCTTTCGTCTCATGGTGCATCTCTCCCTTGCAGTCAGATGTGCGTGGCGGGATCAAGGCGCCACGTCACCCAGGCAGAGCAAATCCGGTTCCAGCCGCGGATATTTCATTTTTTTGGGATTGCGCACCGGATGGCGCGCATGATTTGCCGCTGGGCGGCCCCTGGCCTGTGCAAGGCTTGCACAGGCGTTCCCCGGGGCGCACCGCAGCGTACGCTCGTTGTACGTTGAGCGACGCGCACGTACGGTGATCGATGAAAATCCCCCGCGAACCCCCGCGTTCCTTCCACCCCTTCATCTTTCGCGCCACTTTTCAAGAAAATCGCTCGTCGTTTCGAGGTCGGGTGGTTCAGTAGCGAGGTCTCGGTGGAATGCGTCCGGCGTCCGTTCTCGCGAACGCGGCGCGCGGGTCGCCGGCGCCGGCCTGCAACCGTAAATTTCGATCTCCACCCACTTGGTAAATAAGGGCTGGCCAATTCCGTCAGTTTTGACTTGCAAAAGCAGCCGGAACAAGACTTATTGGTTTCATTCGGGCGAACGGTCCCGCAGGGGCGGATCGTCTCGCGCGGATCATTCACGGGGGGCCCGCCGGGGCGCGGCGGCGCGCAGCATGCCCAAGGTTTCACGCAAGGCCGTCACCCTTTCCACGCTGGCCCGGGAGCTGGGGCTGTCGACGGCGACCGTTTCGTACGTGGTCAACGGCCAGGTGCGCCAGCAGAAGATCTCGCCGGCGACGGCGGAGCGGGTGCTGCGGGCGGCGGCGGAAGCCGGCTACGTCCCCAATCGCCTGGCGCACGGCCTGCACATCCGCCGGTCGGGGGTCGTCGGCGTCATTGTGGAAAACTTCCGCCACGGCTGGGCCGACCGCGTGCTGGAGGGTCTGCAGGAGGTTCTGGACCAATACAGCTTCACGGTTTTTTCCGCGCTGCATCGCGGCGACAACAAGCGCGAACAGCGCGAGGTGCAATCCCTGCTCGAACGGCGGGCCGACGCCATCCTGACCTTTCCGCTGCCCGGCAGCCGCAGCCTGTATGAGCGGATCGTGCGTCACGGGCCGCCGCTGCTGTTCCTGGGCGACGCCTTTGAGGACTTCCCGCAGGTCAGCTATGTGGCCTGGGACGCCAGCGCCGGCGTGCGCCGCGCGGTGGAGCATCTGGCCGGCGGCGGGCGGAAGAAGATCGGCTATCTGGCGGTGCGGCGCGACTCGATCGTCCACCGCGAGCGCCACGACGCGTTCCACGAGGCGCTGCGCGAACACGATCTGCCGGTCAACCCAGCCTGGATCGGCGAGGGCAAGGCCGAGTCGCAGGCGGGGCTCCAGCCGCTCGTGCAGCGGCTGATCCGCCGGATGTTCGAGCAGTCCAGGGACCGGCCCGATGCCCTGATCGTCGCATCGGACCTGATGGCGCTCCATGCGCTGGCGCTGCTGCGCTACATCGGCCTGCGGGTTCCCGAGGACGTGGCCGTGATCGGGATGGGCGACTCGACGTCGGGTGGTTTGCCGGGGATCGAGCTGACGACGATCAGCGAACCGTGCGAGGAGATCGGCCGGGTGGCGGGAGAACTGGCGCTGCACCTGATCGAAGACAAGCAGGCGCGGCCGATGGTGCGGTTCGTGCCGGGGGACCGGCTGGTCGTGCGCCGCACCACCGCCGGCTGAGGGGCGTCATCCGGCCGGCGAGGTTCAGTCGTCCAGGCCGAGGCTTTGTTTGAACCGGTCGAAGAATCCGCGGTCTTCCTGCAACTTCTCGTCGCCCGAGGCGGCGGCATAGTCGCGCAGCAGCTCGCGCTGGCGGTCGGTCAGCCGGGTCGGCACGACCAGCTTGGCGTGGACATACAGATCGCCGCGCATGGCGTCGTCGTGATCGCGCTGGGGAACGCCGAGGTTGTGCAGGCGGAAGCGGTCGCCCGGCTGGGTTCCCGCGGGGATCTTCAGTTCCTGCGCGCCCCAGGGGGTTTCCACGGAGATCGTGTCGCCGAGCGCGGCCTGGGGGAAACTGATCGGCAGCTCGCAGTGCAGGTCGAAGCCCTCGCGGACGAAGCGCTTGTGGGGTCGGACGTTCAGGACGATGTAGAGGTCGCCGCGTTCGCCGCCGGGGGGGCCGGCTTCGCCTTCGCCGAGCATGCGAAGCTGCGTGCCGGTTTCCACGCCGCGCGGCACTTCGACCTTGAGCGTGACCTTTTCCTTGACGCGGCCCTGGCCGCCGCATTCGGGGCAGGGATTGCGCACGACCTGGCCGCTGCCGCCGCAGACGTCGCAGGTGGTGGTGAGGCTGAAGAACCCTTGGGTGACGCGCAGTTGGCCGTGGCCGCCGCAGCGCTGGCAGGTTTCGGGTCGCGTGCCGGGCTGAGCGCCGCTGCCGCCGCACTTGAGGCAGGATTCGAGGCGCCGGAGGGTGATCTCGCTGGTCTTGCCGCGCAGGACGTCCTCCAGGTCGATATCCAGCCGGAGGCGCAAGTCGCGCCCGCGCGGCCGGCCGCGGCGCGAACGGCCGCCCCCCATGGAGCCGAACCCGAACAGATTGCCGAACAGGTCGCCGAAGATATCCTGGAATTCGGAGGCGTGGTGGAAGTCGTCCCAGGTGAAGCCGCCGTGGCGGAACGCGCCGCGGACGCCCTCGTAGCCGTGGGCGTCGTACATTCGCCGTTTCTGGGGATCGCTCAGAACCTCGTAGGCCTCCGAAACCTCTTTGAAGCGCTCCTCGGCCTCGGGGTCGCCCGGGTTGCGGTCGGGATGATACTTGAGCGCGAGTTTGCGGTAGGCCTTTTTGATCTCGTCGGGCGAAGCCGAGCGCTCCACCCCCAGCGTCTTGTAGTAGTCCTTGCTGCCGGTCGCCATGCTCATATTGATTCCGAATGAAACCCCGCGGGCAATGGAAATCTGTTCGCGCGTCGGTTTGGACGGTCCGGAACGGGAGGCCGGAGACCGCGCCGCCCTGTTTTAGCACAGGGGCCGGCATGCCTCAAGGCAGGGTCGGGCGCAAATCGGCGATCCAGATGGCGGGGGTTCCCGCGGGGGGCGCCTCGATCCAGACCGGCCGCGCGCGCAGCGCGGCGAGAAACTCCAGATAGGCCTGCTTCTCGGCCGGCGCGGGGGGATCGACGGCGAATTCCGCCTCGGCGGGGAACGTGCGGACGAGCCCCGTCTGGTCGTCGCGCTCGACAAGCCGCCGGCGCCGCGGATCGTCCTCCAGCCGCAGCGGCGGGTGCATCGCGAGCAACCGGGCCTGCTCGAATTCGTTGACCAGCACGTGAGTATAGCCGGCGTCGGCCAGCCGCCGGCGGATCGACTCGGCCGAATCGGCGCCGCGCAGCGCATCGCGGATCGGCGTCCGATCGAAGACCGACGCCAGCGCAACGGGACGGCGGAAGTAATAGCCGCGGGCTTCGTGGATGGCGATCAGCCGCGCGTCGGCCGGCAGGCGGTCGACGGCGGCGAACATCGCGGCCGTCGCGCCAAGTCCATTGTGCAGGTACTCGGGCAGGGACACGCGGCCCATGGCCACGGCCGGCATGGCGAGCGCCCGCAGCGTCGCCAGTTGCAGCCGCAGCGGCCAGAGCGCGAGCGCGGCAAGGATGACTGCGGAGGAAACCATGACGAATGTCCCGCGCCGGGGACCGGCCGCGCGCTGAACCACGCGCAGGGCGTCGCCCAGCAACAACGCCGACAGCACGATGACGGGGGCGAGGAATCGATCGGCGGCGTGGCGGAGTTGACCCCACAGCAACAGGCTGAAGACCAAGCCAAGGAGCAGCGCCGCGGCGGTTCGCGCGGAGCGGTCGGCGAGCCAGCGCGCGCCGCGGCGCCGGCGCAGGGCCACCGCGCCGGCCGACAGCACCAGGGCGACGGCGATCATCGGCCAGGCGTCCAGTTCCACCGCCAGCTTGCGGACCAGATTCGTCCAGTAATCAACATCCAGGGGAGAAAACGGCTGATGGGTGGCCAGGAGGAACTGGAGCCGCTCGGCGGACCAGGCGTCGGTTGGAAACAGACCGGCGAGAAAGGGGGCAAACGGATTGCCGACGGTCCGGCCCAGCCAGATCAACCAGGGGGCGAGCGCGGCGGCGGCGCCGGCGCCGAAGCCGGCCAGCTCGCGCCCGCAGGTGGGTTTCCCGCGGGCGGTCGCCACGACCACCGCCAGGAGCGGAAGCGCCACCGTTCCGGCATTCGTCCATTTGGCGGCGACGGCGCCGCCCGCGCACAGGCCGAGCGGGAAGGCCCAGGCGCGGCCGCGCCGCCCGGTGGCAAGGAGCAGCCCCGCCAGCATGAGCAGCGCGCCGGTCCAGTCGGTGAAGTTATCGAGCTGGAGTTTAAAGACGAGCGGGTGAGCGAGGACGGCGAGCCAGAGCCACGGCCGGACAGGGGCGGGGAGCCGCAGACGCCGGGCCAGAGGGGCAAAGAGCAGCGTCGCCATGAGGAAGAGCAGCCAGTTCAGAAGGCCGGGGGCGGCGCCGCGGGCCCAGCCTTCGGCCGCGGCGGCAAGCGTGAAGAGCGCCTCGGTCGCCACCGGCTGGCGCGTGTAGAGGATGCCGGGGATCGGCTCAAACCGGCCGGTGGCGAAGCCATGTGTCACCAGCGCCAGATGGTATTCGAGCACATCGTAACTGAGCGGCGGGCTGAGCGCCGGCCAGAGCATCTGCAGGTGCCAGTGGCCGACGCAGATCCACCCGGCGAGCGCGAGAAGCCGGAAGAGCGAGGGGGGCGGTGCGCCGGCGCCTGGGAGCGCGGGCGCGGTCCGGCGCGACGCGCGCAGCCGGGCGATGCCGGTCGCCGCGAACGCCAGCCAGCCGGCCAACCCCAACCAGCGCCAGGGGAGGGTGAAGAGCAGGCCGCGGACCTGCCCCGCCACGAGCACGAGGATCGGGAGGGCGACGCAGCCGGCCGCCGCGCGCAGCAGCCATTGCTCCCACCACGATCGCGCCGGCCGGGGCAGGAGCGGCCAGCCCAGCAGCAGCAGGCAGCCGGCGACGGCCGCCGCCCCCAGGCAGGACTCGGGGCGCAACTGCCATGCCGCGCGGGCGGCGAGGCCCGGCGCCCATGGGTCCATTACGTCCCCCCACCAACGCGCACGCGCAGCGATGGCGGCCTGATCTCTTCGGTGGGGCGCGGGATTTCCTGGCTCTGCCAGTTATCGTAGCGGTATTTGCGATGGAAGCTGTTGGTTCCCAGCGGCTCGCGGTCGATGCCGGTCGCCTCGCGCAGCGCGTTGGCGAGGTCCCGCGAGGCCCAGGCCAGGTCCTGCGCGATCAGGGCGTTGCCTTTGGGGGGATGGAAGCTGACGCCGATCATATACGGTCCGCCGGGGTGTTCGCGGGCGTCGGCGAAGAGAAGCAGTTCCTCGCCGTTGGCGGCGTTGACCAGCTTGCCTTCCCACTGGACGCGGGTGCGGCCGGCGCCAAAGCCCAGAATCCAGCGCAGCCAGCGATTCCCTTCGTTCCATTCAGTGACGGCGACGCGCAATTGGTAATCGGGCTTCTCAAGGGGGACGGGGTCGGAGGGGGTGCCGACATCGCTGAAGATGGCCGTGCGCCAGATCTTATCGGCCAGGACGTTCTCGAAGTCGCGCCGCCAGGTCTCGTAGTAGGTTTCCCAGTCATCGGGTTTGGTCATTTTCGCCGTGCTGGCCATCACGGAGTCGAGGGGCGACAGGACGTGGACTTCGAGCGTCCGGTCCTTGATCGCCTCAATCCGCGGATGGGCGTAGACGAGGTCGAGCGGCAGATCCATCCGCAGCGGGCGGTCGTCCAGGCGGACGTAATAGCGATAGTGGACGCGGCCACAACCGGCCAGCGGCAGGAGCAGGAGCGCGAACAGAGCGAGCAGACGGGGCCTCATGCGGGGCGGGTATCCTTGGGGGATGTCGGCGGCGTCGGGGGTCGACGCCGCGCGCGGAGTCGGGCCAGGGGCGCCGGTCGGGCCGTTCGAACGGCGACCGCCCGCGGCGGGCGTCGTGGATGGCGCGTTGGGGCGCGGGTGGGCGTCGTCCGGCATCGACAGGACCATATGTCGCGATTGGCGGTCGCGGTCGACGCAAAATTGCCGGGCGGTCCACTCTGCCACGGCGTGAAGCAGATCCCAAGCCAAATTGCCGGGAGGTTTTGGGGGGCGAATTGACTCATATTAAAGGTTACCGGGGAAAGGGGGTTGCGGGCGGACTGAGAAGGTCGTTGACTCATATTCGATGTTACCCAGGAAAGCGGGGGAAGTGGATATGGGTCCGGAGGCCAGAAGAGAGTATGTGATGGCGATGCGCGAGCGCTATGGGCTGATGAACCGGCAGGGCAAAGGGCGTGTGCTGGACGAGTTTTGCGCGATGATGGCTTGCCATCGCAAGCATGCGATCCGGGCGCTGAACGCTGTGGCACCCGGTCCGTCGCGTCGCTCGGGCCCGACCGTGCGCTACGGCGCTTGCGAGCGCCAGGTGCTTAAGGCGGTGTGGCTGGCGGCTGATCAGCCCTGTGGCAAACGGTTGGTAGCGGCTTTGCCGCTGTGGCTGCCCGCTTACGGGCGGCGCGAGCGGCTCAGCGCGGTGACCCGCAAGCGACTGCTCACGATGAGCGCCGCCACGGCGGATCGGCTGCTGGCGCCCGAGCGGGTCAGGCTGAAGCCCAAGGGTCTTTGCGGGACGCGGCCGGGCAGTCTGCTCAAGACCCAGATCCCGATCCGCGGGCAATCGTGGGACGAGCAGCGGCCGGGGTATCTGGAGGCCGATACGGTGGCGCACTGTGGGCCAAGCCTGGCCGGTGACTTCGTCTGGAGCCTTACGTTTACTGACATTGCGACCGGGTGGACGGCCAATCGGGCGGTTTGGAACAGGGGAGCCGTCGGCGTCCTGGAGCAGCTTGCCGAGGTCGAGACGGTGCTTCCCTTTACGATCCTGGGCTTCGACTGCGACAACGGCTCGGAGTTCCTGAACCACCATTTGTGGGCCTACCTGCGCCAGAGAAAGGAACCGGTGGACTTCACGCGCAGCCGCCCCTATCACAAGAACGATCAGGCCTATGTGGAACAGAAAAACTACACGCATGTGCGCCAACTGCTCGGCTATGAGCGGCTTGGATGGCACGAGTTGGTCGAGCCGATCAACGTGCTCTACCGCCTGTGCGATCAGTTTCGCAATGCCTTCTTGCCGGTGATGAAACTGGCATCCAAATCCCGCGAGGGAACCAAGATCAAGAAGCGCTACGACCCGCCCCAGACACCCCTTGCGCGCATCCTGGATAGTCCGCATACAGCCCAAAACAGAAAGAGGCTATTAAGGGAAGAAATATCACGGCTTGATCCCTTCGACCTGAAGGATCAAATTGAGACGCAGCTGAGGCAGGTCTTCAGCCTCAAACGCCGCCTTGAGAGCGGCAATGAGTCAATGCTCCGATACAGCGCCCGCCCGGAACCTGGACAGGTTCCGCTCGGTAACGTTTTCCCATGAGTCAACACGCCGGTGAACGCTCCCCGCCCCCGGATTAATAACCTCTCACCACTCCGCCCGCGGATCATAACGCCGCGCCAGCGCGGTGAACTCCCGCACTTCGCGGGCCTGCCAGGCCGCGTCGTGGCCCAACTCGCGCGCCAGCAGGCGCGCGGCGACCGGCGCCGCCTCCGCCGCTGCTCGCGCATCCAGAAACAGCAATCGCGTCCGCCGCGCGAGCACGTCCTCCACCGTGCATGCCATCTCGTGGCGCGCGGCCCAGACGATCTCCGCCTTCAAACACGGCAACCCCGCCGCCAGCGGTTCCGCCCATTCGGCCTCTTCGCGCTGCAGCTCCGCCAATGCCGCCCGCTCATCCCCGTAACGCGCCAGCGCATCGTCGGCCCCGCCCGGCTCGCACCCGCCGACCAACCGCAGGTCGCCCGTCTGCGACCGCCGCCGCGCCAGGCCCGCCACTTCGGCCGCGCGATCGACCGCCTCCTCCGCCATCGCCCGGTAGGTCGTCCATTTCCCCCCGGCGATCGTCACCAGACCCCCGCGCGACACCCGGATTTCGTGCTCGCGCGAGAGCCGCGCCGTCTCCGCAGCGCGCGTGCGCACCAGCGGCCGCAGCCCCGCGAAACAGCTCAACACTTCCTCGCGCCGCGGCCGCCGTTCCAGATACCGCCCCGCGTGCTCCAGCAGATAGTCGACCTCCCCCGCGCGCGGGCGCGGCTCCAACGCGATCTCCTGCACCGCGGTGTCCGTCGTCCCGATCAGCACGCGTCCCTCCCACGGAATGCAGAACACAACGCGCCCGTCCTCGGTGCGCGGAACCAGAATCGCCGTCGCGCCCAGCAGAAATTCGCGCGGCAGCACCAGGTGAATTCCCTGGCTGGGGGCGAGCCGCGGCTCCGCGCCCGGTTCCTCCAGCGCCCGCACCTGATCCGAAAAAATCCCGGCCGCATTGATCACGCCGCGCGCCGCGACCTCGAATTCGCGCCCCGTCAGTTGATCGCGCGCCGCGACCCCGCCCAGGCGTCCCGCCCGCCGCGTGAACCCGATCACGGCCGCGTGATTCAGCACCGTCGCCCCCGCTCGCGCCGCGCTGCGCGCCAGCGCGACGGCCAGCCGCGCGTCGTCGAATTGCGCGTCCCAGAACGTCATGCCCCCCCGCAGCCCCTCCCGGCGCAAGCCCGGGGCCAGCGCGCCGCACGCAGCCGCCCCCCGCCAGCGCGACCGGCCGACGCCGCGCCCTGCCGCGAGCAGATCATACGCCAGCAGCCCCGCCCGGTAATACGGCAGTTCCCAGTGGTGGTAACACGGCACGAGAAACTGGAGCGGCCGCACCAGATGCGGCGCATTGCGCAGCAGCCGCCCGCGCTCGCGCAGCGCCTCCCGCACCAGCCCGAGCTCGCCCCGCTGCAGATAGCGCACCCCGCCGTGGATCAGCTTGGTCGATCGGCTCGACGTGCCCTTCGCGAAATCGGCCTGCTCGAGCAGCGCCACGCGATAGCCGCGCGTTGCCGCGTCCAATGCGCACCCCAGCCCCGTCGCGCCGCCCCCGATCACCACCAGATCCCACGGCGCCGCTTCGCTCTGCAGCCGTTCCAGGGCGTTCTCACGGTTCATGAACCCCTCCTTCATTCCCCCCCCTCCTTAACAACCGCCCCCCGTCCTCGTCCTCGCCATCGCCATCGCCCCCGAAGGCCCGCCCCAAGATTCGGCTCCCGGCTCTCGATAATCCGCCATCTCTGCAAACCGATGTTACCCTCGTCTGTTACCCTCGTCCCGTCCACGTCAGGCTGCCATGCCCTTTCGCGGTCCATGCGTGCATTGTAGTCATGAAAGTCCTTGCTTCAAAAAAGGTTTTTAAGTTAAATTTTCAACAAGGTTCTCGGCCCGCCGCCGCCATCCTCCCGTCGGGTGTCTCCCCATGGCTCAGCTCCTGCCTCGCCAGCGGGTCCTGCGGATCCTCGACCAGCAACCCGTCGACCGCTTCCCCGCTCAGCTCAATTACCGCCGCGCCCTCCGTCCCCACCTCGCCGCCCTCCTCGGCGTCCCCGCCGATCGCCTCGACGATGCCCTCTTCCACCATTTCATCCTCGTTTCCGCCGAACGCTCCTTCCCCGCCGACTCGCTCATTTACGAGGACGAATGGGGCGTCTACTGGTATCAACGCGAGGGCCACCAGCTCGATCATACGCCCCCCCTCGCCCACATCGAGACCCTGCCCGCCTACGACTGGCCCGACCTGGAACATCCCAATCGCTACCTGCACGCCCGCGCGCGCATCGCGGCCAACGCCGGCCGCCGCTTTGTCCTCGCCCGCCTCGGCCTCGGCCTCTTCGAACGCTGCTGGTCGCTGCGCGGTTTCGAAAACACCCTGCGCGACCTGATGCTCAATCAGGCGTTCATCCGCGACCTGCTCGAGCACATCGTCGGCGTTCAACTCGGCGCCGCCCAGCGCCTGATCGAACTGGGCATCGACGGCCTCTATCTGCGCGACAATTTCGCCGCCGCCTTCGGCATGGTCCTCTCGCCCGACGCCTGGCGCCTGCTGTTCAAGCCGCGCCTCGCCCAGCTTATCACCCCGTTCAAGGCCGCCGGCAAGCATGTCTTTTTCCAGTGCGAGGGCGATTTCAGCGCCATCCTCCCCGACCTCCTCGAACTCGGCGTCGACGCCATCGGCCCCTGCGATCCGATCGCCGGCGGACTGGACCAACTCCTCGACCGCATCGAAGGGCGGATCGCCTACTTCGGCGGGCTCGACATCGATCGCATTACCCGCGCCGACTCCGATGAGTCCGTCCGGCGGCTCGTGCGCGAGACCTCCGCCCTCTTCGGCCGCTCGGGCACCGGCTGGATCCCGGCCTTCAGCCGCCCGCTCGACCTCGAATTCCCGCTCGAACGACTCGCCCTCGTGCTCGATACGCTCGACGATTCCACCCGCATCCCCAGCGGTGTCATCTCGTCCCGATAAACTCGTCCCTCGTCCTCGTCCTTGTCCCTCGTCCTCCCCCCAAACGGCCGCTCAAACACTCGGCTCCCGGCTCTCGAAAACTGAATCCTTCCCCTGCCCCATGCGTCCCATCGGCTCCCAGATCAGCCCCCCGATCGGCGCCCCAAACCCCGCCCGCCACCCCCGCCGCGCCCGGGGGGTAATTTTCTTGCCCGCCTGCATGCCCTATGCTCCAATAGCGCAGGAATGCCCGCCATGGCGGGGGCCGGCTTCCACCGGTTCGGATCACCCCTGCGAGGCCCTCTCGAATCTCGTTTTCATGCATTCCGGCAATGGTCAGCACCCCGTCCTCCGCGCCTGCGGGCGCACCGATGTCGGCCTCAAACGCCAGGCGAACGAAGACAGTATCAAGCTCGACGAAAACCTGCGCCTGTTCGCCATCGCCGACGGCATGGGCGGGCACGCCGCCGGCGAAATCGCCAGCCGCACCGCCATCGAAACCCTCCACGAATTCGTCGCCCACGCCGCCATCAACCGCGATTTCACCTGGCCCTTCGGCATCGACAGCAAGTTCAGCCTCGGCGAAAACGTCCTGCTGACCGGCATCCACCTCGCCAATCGGCGCGTCTGCCGGCTGGCCGGCGAGAACGAGACCTACAGCGGCATGGGCACCACCGTCGCCGCGATCTACGCCCCCGAGCGCGTGATCCACATCGGCCATGTCGGCGATTCGCGCGTCTATCGCCTCCGCGGCGATCAGTTGCAGCTCCTCACCGACGACCATTCCTGGGTCAACGAACAGCTCAAACGCAACATCATCACCGAGGATGAGGCTCGCAACCACCGCTGGCGCAACGTCATCACCCGCGCTCTGGGCAATCGCCAGGATGTCGAGGTCGATCTCAAAAGCGTCGACATGCAATGCGGCGACCTGTTCCTCATCTGCTCCGACGGCCTGACCGGCATGGTCGACGATCAGACCCTGCATCAGGTCCTCTCCACGCACCCCCAGGAAGATTTGCAGGCTTTATGCGGCCGGCTCGTCGAGCTCGCCAACGAAGCCGGCGGCCAGGATAACATTTCCGTCATCCTCGTCCGCGTGGAATAATCCCCCGCAAATTTCGTCCCATAATCGAATTCACGTCCCTCGTCTCTCGTCTTTCGTCCTCGTAAGCGCCCCCAAAGACCCACCCGAAAATTCGGCTCCCGGCTTCCGGCTCTCGTCCTCGGCTCTCGTTCTCCATGGTCGGTCAGTTTTCCTCCCGTCCCCCTCGTCCACCCGTTCCGCCTCGTTCCGCCCGGATTCCCATGACATTTCCCCAACCAACCCGCTATCGTGGAAGTCTGGTGTTGCCAGGGCGCCTGGCGGCGCCTGGATCGGCGGTGGGCCGCCTCGCCATCTCATCACGGAGCGACCGAGTCACGTGCAACCGGAGTTCACCTCGCGCGAGCTGCATCGGGTCGAATTCGAAACGCTGGTGACGCACGCCGAGGCCGCGCTGCGCGCCCGCGATTTTGCCCGCGCCACGCCCCTGTTGCGCGAAGCCGTCCGCCGCGCCCCCTTCCGCCAGGATTTGCGCGACAAGCTGGCCGATTCGCTCCAGGCCAATCTGGCCGGCGGCGGCCGACGCACCCCGCCCGCTACGCCGGCCCGCCGCCCGACCGCGCCCCCCGCCCCGCCCGCGCCGGAAACCCAACGTCCCCCCATTCCGCAACCCG
>ERZ795058.1153-NODE-1153-length-36743-cov-5.529410_pt1 | contig 36743 bp, 31 predicted proteins | sample MGYA00375142_ERZ795058 | MGnify/ENA primary metagenome ERZ795058 (study PRJEB30187, sample SAMN05720210) | activated sludge metagenome | isolation source: anaerobic digester from wastewater treatment plant | place: Japan | collected 2015-04-20 ... | reverse complement strand
GACGATCAGGCGGTCGCCATCACCACCGGCACGATGGTCGTCTGGCGCACGATCCGGCTGAGCCGCTACATCTTCCGCAAGGATCCGGCGATGGCCAACTTCCCGGCCGCCATCGAAGCCGCGTATGCCGGCCCGCCGTATAATCTGAACAAGGAGACGATCTATCTTCGTTGTGGGCTCATCAAGCAGGACCTGACCTATGTGGGGATGAAGCAGGCCGATATGACGCCCACCGGACTGCGCGACAACGGGCCGGTCGGCGCCGGCAACTGGGAAGGTCCGGCCCGGCAGTATGCCAAGGCCTGGTGCGAATTCATCATCGATCCCAACGTCGCGATCCCCGAGGAGCCCGACGCGGCGACCCAGCGCGCCGCCTTCGACGCCGGCGTGGCCTACGCCAAGAACTTCCAGGGGGCGATGGGCGTCAACTGGGACCTGGACAAACTATTCTTCTTCGACGCTCGGACGCCGTTTACGATCAATATCCGCGAACCGGCCGAATACGACGCCCTCCCCGGCGTGACCCCCGCCCAGAAGATCGGGCCGATTCCCCCGGCCGCGGGCAACGATCCGCGCGACACGATGTCGATGGTGCTCAACGAGTTCCTCAACGGCATGCTCTCCTACTACAGCAAGAAGGGATCGCTCCCCGGCTTGACGTTCATTCAGTACCCGATGGGCTGCATCTGGGACGTGACTTCCGGCGCGCTGCGGGGCCCGACGAATGGCCCGCACATGACCAGCGGCGTGTCGCTGCACTTCCGCGGCGCCTATCTGTGGTATGGCGAGCGCATTTACAGCAATCAGCCCAGCTTCCCATACAACGTCTCGTCCAATACGTGCCACGAGCTGGGTCATTCGCTGTACGCCGTGCACCAGCCATCCCCGTTCGGCGGGGGCATCGCCGCGCGCCACGACGCCGCCGACTGGTGCGTGATGAGCTACAACTTCTGCGAAGGCCAATACTGCGGCAAGACGCTCGCCCTGTTGCAGGGTCTCGATATCGCCAAATTCTAGTCTCCGGAGCACAGGCGTCATGAGCCTCAAAGTTGAACTCACCGTCGAAAAGACCGATCTGGCCTTTGACGAAAACACCCGCTTCGAGGTCACGATCACCAATGTCGGCCGCGAGTCGGTCATGACGATGAATCCGGCCGACTGCTGGACGCTCCCCGCCCTCCGCGTGGTCAGCATCGAACAGGGGCTGGACCGGATTTACCGGCGCGATCCCAACCTTTTCATCGAGGAGGTCCCCTCGCCGCTCCTGCCCGGCCAGTCGCTTTCGGGCACCCATCGTCTGCTGACGTTCGTCAAGTTCCAGGAGCCGGGCGAGTATGAGATCTCGGCGCTGTGGGAGTGGAACGGCAAAGTCGGGCGGGCCTTTTCCGAACCGGTTCACGTCACGATCCGCGCGATGCGGCCCCGGCACCCCCACACGGTCAGCATGTCGGGCGGGCCGGCCGCGATCTTCAACTCCGTCTGGGTCAACGTCGCCACCCCGCCCGGCAGTCTCACCCGTTCGCGTTATGACTTGATCAACAAGCCCAAGACCGTCCATCTGCAGTCGCTGGGCCAGATCGGCCCGTCGGCCGAGCCCGTCCTTTCGGTCCCGATCAATGGCGGGGCTTCGGATCGCCAGTGGATCGCCTGGTTCGAGGGGGATGAGCTGCGTTTCGGCCGGGTGGACGATCTGACCGAGCAGCTCGACATCAAGACGCTCCCGCTCAGTCCGGTCCCCAAACAGATCGTTCCGCCGCTCAACCACCAGCCGGGCGTCGCCGGGCTCGAAGGGCGCTTCTTCCTGTGGCAGGGCAACGTCGAAGGGGATATCTCGCGCTTTCAGGCGGTGCATCTGACGACCCGGGGCGACGCCGAACCGGGCGCCAACGTGATGCTCGGCCGGCTGCGCCCCCGCTGGATGGAAGCGGCGTTCCCCAGCAACGGGTCGGCGCAGATTTATTTCGTGCTCCCGACGCAAGGGGAGAATTTCCTCCTGCAGGCGGTCGATTGGTCGGCCGATGGCGAGCCCTCCGAAGTGAAGAAGCTGGCGCAGTTCGATGGCGAATTCCACGGCGGCGCCACCGCCCTGGCCGCCGACGACACGCTCCACGGGACCCTCCTGGTACTTGAACCGGGCCCCGAGGCGGCGCGCGAGCTGGGCCTGTATTGCTGGAAGCGCAGCGCCGCCGGCCAGTTCGAGGCAAGCGACATCCTGCTGGTGCCGCGCGAACCGATGCAGAAGGTCGACCGCGCCGTCGTCGGCGTCTCCTCCAAGGGCGATCCCGCCCTGCTCATCCGGTTTCAGGGGAGCGACTGGCAATTCTACGACGAGCAGCACGGCCTCGTCCCGCTGCCGGCCGAGATCGCGCAAAATGATCTCCCGCTGGAACTCCTGTTCCTCATCTCGGGCACCCCGGTCATCAAGTATGCCGTGGAAAACAAGGGGTTCTACTACCTGAGCGCGGCGGGCATCCCCGTGGAAACCCCGGCTCATGGCTGAGGACCCGATGCACGCGGGCCGGCCGCGATGACCGAAACCGGAACCCAGGGCGCCCCATCCCCGCCGCGTCTGCTCGAGTTCGATCTGAGCACGCCCGATGGCAACCTGCGCGGCATGCTCGCCATCCCGCCCGGGCCGATGCGCCTGGCCGAGCTGGCGCGCAGCACGCTGCCGCTGGTGGACCGCCTGGTCGAGCTGGCCACCCGCCGCGAGCAGCGCGCGGGGCGCGTGATCTCGTGCGGGCCCGGCTGCGGCGCCTGCTGCCGGCAACTGGCCCCCGTCTCGCCCCCCGAAGCCTACATGCTGGCCGACCTGCTGATGCACCTCCCCGCCGAGCGGCAGGCGCGCTACCTGGAGCGGTTCGAGGCGGCCGCCTCGCGGCTGGAGGCCGAGGGGCTGAGCGAAGCCCTGCTGCGCGCGCCCGAATCGGACGAAGCCGCGCGCGCCCTGGCCGCGCGCTATTTCCTGCTGGGGATTCCCTGCCCGTTCCTGGAGGAGGAGAGCTGCTCGGTGCATGGCGGGCGCCCGTCGGTCTGCCGCGAGTATCTCGTCACCTCGCCCGCCGCCGATTGCGCCGATCCGGCCGCCAACCCGATCCGCCGGGTCGGCGTTTCGGTCCGCCTTTCCGAAGCTCTGGCCCGGCTGCACGCCGAGCTCTTCGGCGGCGAACCGCAGCTCGTCCCCCTCTCGCTGGCCATCAGCTTCGCGCTGGAGCATATCCCGGAGGGGCGTCACGCCTGGGACGGCGTCGCCCTGACCCGCCGGCTGCTCGCCTTGATGAGCGGCGCCCAAGCGTAAGCGGATCCCATCGCCCGTTCGCAACGGCGACCGGCGGCCCGCTCCAAGCCCCCCGCACTACCACAGAATCATTGATCGTCTCTCCTTCTTTGAGTCCCGGCGATTTCGCGTTTCTGCATAATTTCGGTCGGTTCCCCTCGGTTGGCGATTCCGCCGCGCCAGGTCAATTAGCGTTAAACCCTCGCCGCGTCCGGTCCGATGAGATTACAGACGGACCGCCCAGCCGGAGGAACCGGCGACCGGGGCGGCCCTTCGGCCGATACGAAGTCGGTCGGCGATGCGCTAAAGCTTCGGACCTTTTTGACCGTAGAGTACTGGAAAAGGCGGCCGTTGCATAGCGCATCAGCGCGTGGACCAGGAAGGTTGCGAACCATGCTGATACTGACAAGGAAGTCGGGCGAGGGGATTCGGATCGGTGACTCGATCACCCTGAAGATCCTCGAAATTCGCGGCAACCAGGTGCGCGTGGGCGTCGACGCGCCGCGCAACATCAGTGTGCACCGCGAGGAAATCTACGATCTGATCCGCGAGCAGAACGCGCTGGCGGCGCTCTCCAGCCCCGACAGCTCCGAGGTGCTCACCTCCATCTGGCGCGATCAGCAAAGCCTGACACAGCGTCCGCGCAATCTGTCCCACAATGGCAACGGGAAGGCGTAACCATGCGATTCCACACCACGCGCTTCGGTGAAATCGAGTTTCCCGAAGAGGTCGTCATGACCTTTCCGGAGGGGATTCTGGGCTTCCCCGACGAGCAGCGCTACATCCTGCTCGAACACGACACCGACGGCAGCCCGTTCAAGTGGCTCCAGTCGGTGGAAAATCCGGCGCTCGCCTTCATCATCGTCGATCCACTGTTCATCGATGCCGGGTATCATCTCGAAATCGACCTGGACACCGCCCGGATGATCGGCACCGACGCCGTCGAGGGCTGCGCGATCATGAGCATCGTCAACGTGCCGCACGACGCGCCGATCCGGATGACGGCCAACCTGAAGGCGCCGCTGATCGTCAACGTCGAGAACCGGCACGGGCGCCAGATTGTCCTGGGCAACAACGCCTACAGCCTGAGCACGCCGATTTTCCAGCATCTTGTTGAGGCCGAGCCGCTGCCGGCGGCGGCGGTTTCGTGAGAGGCGCGATGGGTAAGCTGATTCCCGTCGCCGCGGGTAACGGGTTACCCATTACCCGCCCGCGCGGAGGCTGCAACGAGTGAACGGCACGACGGCGGCGACCGCGGGAGCGGCGACGAAACGGGAAAGACCTTGGAAATACAATGAAATCAGGCAATTTTTTCGGAGGGGCAGTAAATCTCATTAGAATTTGGAAGATGTGGCACCGCGGTTGCTGACAGCGGAAGGCAGAGCGGTGGAGCTGACGAGACCCCGAGATCCAGTGGGCTCGACAAATAACACGGAGGTGGAGACATGAAGTTTTTCCGCAAGACCAGCAAGGGTTTCACCCTGGTTGAAATCATGATCGTCGTGGCGATCATCGGCATCCTGATCGCGATCGCGGTCCCCGGCTTTGTTCGCGCCAGAACCCAGTCGCGTAACCGTGCCTGCCAGGAAAACCTGACGAAAATCGACGGCGCGAAGGAACAGCACGCGCTGGAGAACGATCTGGCGCCCGGCGCCGCCGTCGCGATGAGCGACCTGGTCACGGGCGATCCGACGACCAGCTACCTGAAGGTCGAGCCGGAGTGCCCCGAGAGCGGCACCTACACCGTCGGCGCGGTCGGCACCGACCCGACCTGCAGCGTTGGCGGCGACCACGCGCTCGACGCCATCTGATCCGGCCCCTGAACGCCGAATCAACCGATGGACGCCTCTCCAAGCAGCTAGGCTGATGAAGGGCGATAGGGGCCACGGCCCGGCAACTATCGCCCTTCTCTTTTGCCGCAACCTGATTTTGCGCCGGCCGCGGCGGCCGCCGCCAACCCCGCCCTCGCGGGTCGGCGCCCGACCCGGTCGAACCCCGCCAACATGAGGGATACGACGATGGCCAGCCAGCCGCACGCCCGCAGTCATCGACGATGCATCCGCTTCGGGCGGAGCGCGATCGCCGGCTTCACGCTGATCGAAATCATGATCGTCGTGGCGATCCTCGCGGTGATCCTCGCCATCGCCGGCCCGACCTGGATCCGGCAGCGCGGTCTGTCGCAGCAGCGCGTCTGTCAGGAGAATCTTCAGAAAATCGAAGGCGCCAAGGAAGTCTGGGCGCTTGATTTCAAGCAACCCCCCGACGCCGTCCCCGGCTGGGATGATCTGGTCCAACCCGACGGCTCCGGCTACCTCAAGAGCGAACCGAGCTGCCCCAGCAGCGGCGTCTACACGATCGGCGCCGTTTCCGACGACACGACCTGCTCGGTCAACGAACCATTCGACCACAACGAATAGCGGCGCGTCCCTCTCCTGCAGCGCTTGTCATTCCCAAATTCAGGACGGCTCCGGTCACCCTTTCCAGGGGTTTGATACATCGGGGACGGCTACGCAGGGTTCCAGTCTGCGGCCGTCGGCCTGCGCTTTATTCCGGTCGTCCGCTCCGCGGTCTGGACCGGGCAATAAGTTCAAACCGCCTGCACTGAACTGGAAGCCTCAAGCAGCTTGCGATTTGGTGAATGACAAGCCCTACAGCGCCGCGTCCGCCGGCGCCGGCAGGCTGACCGCCGGCAGCAAGACCGGCTCGCGGTCGACCGCGGGGGCCGCGTCCTCCGCCGCATCGCGCCGGGGCGGGTTGTCGCGCAGCTCAACCAGCGAAGAGACCAGCTCGGCCTGCACTTCGGGGCGATACAGATTGCCCAGGTGCCCGCCCCCCTCGAACACCGTCAGCCGGCCGCCCAGCACCGAGCGCAGCCACGGGATGTCCTCCCGATCGATGATGAAGTCATCCTCATTCAGGTAGACCCGCACGTCCTCGTCGCCGGCGAGCGAATCCTCGATCCAGCGCAGGTTGGAGCGGCTGACCAGCTCGTCGGCCGTCGCCGCCAGTTCGTTGTGCGACAGATAGTACGGCACGACGAACCGGTCGACGTATTCCAGATAGGAAAACTGCGAGATCTCGTCATAGACGGCCTGGCGCGCGACCGTGTCGAGCGGCGTGGCGAGGACCCCCATGTTGTTGCGCCGCTGGCTGGTGTAGATGATGTCGCGCAGGATCAGGCGGAAATTCAAACCAATCAGGTATTGCGATTCGATCGCATCGAACGGCAGGTCGGTCTTCGGCGTCAGGTCCATCTCAGTCAACTGGACGGCCTTGAACAGCGTGTTCTGGATGCGCGCCGCGCGTTCGGCCTCGGGCCATTGCAGTGGCGCGTTGTAGTATTCGTCCAGCTTGCGCATCGAATAGAACAGGTCGATCGGCGGATTGACGGCCACGAACCGGTCGATCGGCACGAGCCCGCCGCGGCGCTCGTTTTCGAAGGCGGACAGATACAGCGAGTGCAGCGCGCCGAGCGAGAGTCCCATCACGCCGATGGCGGTGATGTTCGCCCCATGGCGCTGCTGGAGGTCCTGATGGATCGCGTCGATCGCGCGATAGACATCCATCGCGTCGACCGGCGTGTAGCCCGGCACGCTGACGGTGGCGGCGTGCTCCATGAACTCCCAGTTCATCGCGCTGCTGAGCGTGACGGCTGACAGCCCGTGCGTGTAGGCGATTTCGGCGAACGCCATGGCCGATTCCGAAAGGCGGTGATTGCCGACGCCGCCCATGATGAAGATCAGCGGGGCGGGGGTCGGCTGCAGCCAATAGGAATAGGGAAGTTCGCGGCCGGTGGAAGGGATTTTCACCTGGGCGGTGGCGCCGGCGTCGGGAAACCGCGGATCGCGCACGTCGAGGAAGATCGCCTGCAGCGTCGGCGAGGGCTCGATCTCCGTCTCAATCGGGCGATAATCGAGCACTTCGCGTTTGCGGGCGAGCGCCGCGAAGTCGCGCGTGAGGATGTAGGGATCCATTTCGGTCTGCATCAGGCGCAGGTAGGTCGGCAGCGAGAAGCTGAGCGTGTTGACCATCAGGAACTGGCCCAGGCCCGGGGCCCAGGAGGCGGGATTCAGCACGGCGTCGAACGGCCAGGCGAGCGTATCGCGCCCGCTGCTCGGCCCGAGGAACGGCAGGACGAAGTAGAAGCCGGGGCCGGAACCCCACTTGCCGAACGTCTGGCCAAAATCCTCGTCATAGGGCCGCAGGCCGAGCTTGGAGCCGGCGGGATCAAAAAACCCGAGCAGGCCGACCGTCGTGTTGACCAGAAAGCGGGCGGTCTCCACGCCGGCGCCCTTGAACTTGCCCTGCAGCAGCGTCGTCACCAGGCGCAGCGGGTAGGCCAGGTTGTGGCCGAATTTGCGGATGCTGAGACGGACCTGCAACGGTGCGATCGCGCGATACCCCTTCGTCACCGGACGCATCACCCACATGGCGAACCAGTTGTTGAACGAAAAGATCGCCCGGTTGTAGCCCTCGACCGGATCGTTGATCACTTCGATCATCGGGACTTCGCGGGTCAGGTCGGGCGGCGTGACGTAGCCCAGGTTGTTCTCGGGGTTGTCGGCGTCCTCGATCATCGGCTCGGCCGGGCCGAGCACGGGGAGAGCCGTCAGCACGCCAACCAGCAGGAGCAACGCGGGTATGCGCGAGGTGGGCAGGTATTTCACAGGGAAACTCCAGCGAGATATGCGGCATCCGGAGCCCCACGGCGAGCGCCAGACCGCGGGGGACGCGCCCGGCCTCAAGAACCGCGACCGGGACGCGAAACCAGGGGATGGCTCATCTTAGCAGACTCCGCGCCCGTGTCCACGCCCGACCAAGGCTGGCCCTGCCGGCGGGAATGATCCCCCGCGTGCAATCCGTTCCTCAGCGGTCGTCTCTCGTCCTCGTCCTCGACCGGCGATGATCGACCCAGATTTCGGCTCTCGGCTCTCGGCTCTCGTCCTCGGCTCTCGAATCTTCGATATCGAACCGAACAATCGGTGCCCACCGAGCGGGCTCACCGTTCAAGCCGTGCCAGCCGCGACCGCAGCTTGGGCGAGAGGCTGTCGATCGCCAGGGCCCGCTCCAGCAGATCCTTGTCCCCGCCGCCCAGGTAGAGCAGGGAGGCGAGCTCCAGCATGCTGACGCGCTGGGGATCCGGCTCAACCCGGACGATCTCGTCGCCCGCCTGCAACACGCCCTCCTCCAGGACGCGGAAATAGTAACCGAGCTTTCCGCTGGCGAGAAACCGGGCGTCGAAACCGGGGCGGCCCATCCGGTAAGCCAGCTTGTAGCATGGCTGGCGCGGTTCACTGATCTGGAGCAGCGCGCCGCCGATGCGGTAGACGTCGCCCAGGCAGGCGTCGCGTTCCAGCAGGCCTTCGGTGGTCAGGTTTTCGCCGAACTGGCCGAAGGGAAAGTCGTCCGCCGCGCCCAGCTCCGCCCGCCAGAAGGCATAATGCTCGCGCGGATAGCCGTAGACGGCCTTGTCCAGGCCGCCGTGGACGGAGAGGTCGCCGTGGAGATCGCCCTCGATCCGCAGGCGCGAGACGCGGCGCGGCCCCTCAACCGGCGCTTTGAAAATGCCGGTGCGAATCATCCGCCCTTGCCAGGGGATCTCGGCGGGGCGGGCGACGTTGAGCGAGACAAGGCGCATGGCGGGCGGTGGCGCGGACGGGACCGGGGATCCTCACATCCCCAGGTCGTCCATCTGCATCTGGAAGGCTTGCAGGTGCTCCCAGAGCAGGATCGAGATCCAGACCAGGAGCAGGATGATGATCAGCGTATAGAGAATTGTCGCGAGCGTAAAGAGCCACTTGGCCGGGCGGCTCAACTGGCGCGAACGCCAGATCAGCGGGATGCCGAGCGCGCCCAGCAGCGTCAGGATCAGGACGGCGATCCAGACGGGTTGCTCGTGCCACGGGGCAGGCTGGACGAGCCGCGCGCCGCAATGGGAGCAGACCCGGTCGTCCTTGCGCACCTGCCCGCCGCAGGCGGCGCAGTGCCAGCCCGGCAGGACGGCCGCGCGCGGCGGATTCATGCCGGGGGAAACCAGGCGTGGACGACGGCAAGCTGGCTGTCAAGGCGCATGAGGATATTTTCCATGGCGACCGGCGCCGGGACAACGAGGAAAACGGTCGCGCGAATTCTGTTGATATGTGAACATTACATCCGGTAACCTTGGCCATCCCTCACGGAGGCTGCCGCCATGGCCGACTCATCCGGTTCGTCCGTTCGCCCGCGCCGCATCCCGTTCGCCCTGCGCGCCGGCATCGTGCTCCTCGCCATCCTGCTCACGTTTCTCTTCATCTGGCTGTTGGGCTTCGTGCTCGACGACATCGGCGACCTGAATCCCCCCGACTACAACGCCCTGATGGACGCCGCCACGCCCGCGGATCTGACCGAGCGGCAGGCCGCGCTGGGCAAGGAGCTGCAACGGATCGACCGCGAGATCGCCCGCCGACGCGAGCGGCAGGCGACGCTCCAGGAAGGGATGGACAACGCCCGCTCGCTGATGGATCAGATGATCAAGCTGCACCAGCTTTATCTTGAACGGGGCGAGGGCGCGCCCCCCGACCAGGAAGCGCTGCTGCTCAGCCAGGAGCGGTTCCTGGAGGCCCAGAACCAGTTTGAACAGATCAACAACGAAATCGCCGGGCTGAACGAAGCGCAGCACGCCGCGCAGGATGAGCAGAACGCGATTGCGGAGCGGATCGAGGAGATCCTGCAGCCGGCGCGGGAGCAATACGAGGCGGAACTGACCCGCCACCGGCTGCTGGTCGGGTCGCTCAAGCTGGCGTTCATCGTGCCGGTGCTGCTGGCGGCGGCCTGGCTGACCGTGCGCCGGCGCGCGAGCATCTATCGTCCGATCTACATCGCGCTGTGCGTGGCCGCGTTCTGGAAGGTTGCGGGCGTGATGTGGGATTACTTCCCGCGGGAGTTCTTCAAGTACATCGCCATCGCCGCCGCGCTCGTCGTGACGATTGGGCTGCTGGTCCGCCTGTTGCGCGCGGTGGCGCGGCCGCGCCCGCTCGACCTGCTCAAGCGCTACCGCGAGGGCTACAAGAGCCAGCACTGCCCGGTGTGCGACTACCCGATCGGCCGCGGGCCGCTGCGCTTCGCGGTCTGGACGCGCGGCGGGCCGCGGGCGCTGGCGGCGGGGGGCGAAACCCCGCCGCTCGAGGACACGCCCTACACCTGCCCCGCCTGCGGCACGCCGCTGTATGAGCGCTGCGGCGCCTGCGGGTGGCTGCGCCACAGCCTGCTGCCGCACTGCGAATCGTGCGGCGCGCGGAACGACGGTGCGGAGAGCGTGAACGGCACGCAGCGGGTTGAAGGGACGGAGGCGACCTGATGGAGGTGAAGGTGGTTTGGCAGGTCAGTTGGTCTTGCCGTACTGGCATTCGCGCAGGTGGAAGGCCGCGGCGCCAATGGCGAGCAGCACCATCGACGCCGCCGGGATCAGCGTCAGGCACAAGCCGACGCCGGCCGGCTCGCCGATGAGTTCAAAGAGCCGTCGCTCGGCGCCCCCGTCGGGCAGCAGCGAATGGAAATAATGCGAGCCGGTCCAGTACTTGAGCGCGCGCGGCAGGTAATAGACGCCGGCTTCCCAACCCAGCAGCAACCCCGCGAAAAACGGCGAGCGGAAAAAGGAGCCGACGGCGATCATCGCCGCGCCGTAGAACAGCACCGCCAGCAGCAGGACGCCCGCTTCGCGCAGCAGGCCGGCCAGCCGGCCCTGCTCGCGCAGCAGATCAAACAGATCCGCCGGGCGCATCCACGGGACCGTCGCCGCCAGCCAGCAGAGCCACATGCCGAGGACGACGGCGGCGCCGGCCAGCAGGAAAAAGGCGACGAAGCGCGCGGCGAACAGAAGCCAGCGCGGCATCGGCTGAAGGAAGAGGTAATGCAGCGTTTCGTCCTCCAGGTCCTGCCGGACGACGGCCTGGCCAAGGATGTAGGCAATGAAAAAGGCAACGAAATGGAGGCCGACCAGGCGCAGGATGGTCTGATAGACGCGCTGCGCGGCGGCGGGCTGATGGAAAATCGGCTCGTGCCAGGTCGCCGCGGCGATCAGCACCACAATCAGCAGCGGCAGCAGCGCCATGAAGATCACGGCCAGCATGGAGGTCGTGCGGCCCAGCCGGGCCAGCGACAGGCGGACTGCCCCCCAGAAGGCCAACAGCGCGCTGGCCGTGCGGTTATTCGGCGTCGGGGTCGCCATCGGCGGCATCAGTGGTGCTCCCGGCCCGCGAGATAGCGGTAGATCGACTGGACGTTTTCGTCGGCGAGCGTGACGATGTCCACGTCGATCCCGTGATCGAGGATCAGTTCGTTCAGCCGCAGGTAAAAGGCGTCCGGCGCGCGGGTCGCCAGCGTCAGCGAACGTTCCCCCTCCACCTGGACGCTCAGCACTCCGGGTTCGCGCAGCAGGAGGGCGCCAAGCCGGCGCGGGTCGTCGCAGCGGATGAAAACCTGGAACGGGTGGTCGGTCAGCAGGTCGCGCACCTGGCCGACTTCGCCCTCCGCCACGACATAGCCGTTGCTCATCATCAGGATGTTGTCGGTCATCTGCTCGATTTCGTGCAGGATGTGGCTGGAGAGGACGATCGTGCGCTGCTCGGCGGCAAACTCCTGGAGCAGTTGCATCATTTCGCGCCGGCCGACGGGGTCCAGGCCATTGAACGGTTCATCGAGCACGAGGACGCGCGGCTGGTGGGCGAGCGCCAGGGCGATCTTCGCGCGCTGGCGCATCCCCTTGCTGTAGGTGCGCAAGCGCCGGTCCATGTGCGGTCCCAGGCCGACGCGTTCGAGCCAGTCGGCGGCGGTGCGGCGGGCCCAGTCCAGGCCGTGCCCGTGCAGGCGCAGCAACGATGCGACGAACTCGCGCCCACTGAAGGATTCGTAGAAGTGATCGTTCTGCGTGCAGTAACCGAGCACGCGCCGCAGCTCCGGATTGTTCCAGACGGGTTGACCGAGGATGCGGATCTCGCCGCGGCCGGGGCGCAGCAAGCCGCAGATCAGGTTCATCAGCGTGGATTTGCCCGAGCCGTTGGGACCGACCAGCCCCGTCAGGCCGGCGCGCAGATCGGCGGTGACGCGGTTGACGCCGAGCACCTCGCCGTACCAGCGCGAGACGTCGCGCAGCTCGATCGTGACGGGGCCGTGCGTCATGCGACGCCGCCGCGGGCCGCCCGGCGCAGGCGCCAGACGAGGATCAGCGCGCAGAGGGCGGCCAATCCGCCCCAGCTCAGCCAGGCGGCCCAGACCGGCGCCCGCGCGTCGGTGGGCAAGCCGAAGAACCAGGTCCCCAGTTCGCGCATCGCATGGAGCGGCGAGAGGACGCGAAACGCCGTGCCGAGGACTTCCGCCAGAACTCCGGCGACCATCCACGCCCCGACCGGGAAGACCAGGAGCGTCGTGGCGACATGTCGCGGGTTGCGCACGAGGGCCGACAGCGCCAGGGCGAGGAGCGTCACGCCGGCCGAGGCGGTCCAGCCGTAGAGCGTAATGGCGCGCAGCACGCCCAAATCGGCGCGCCAGAGCGTCGTGCGCCAGGTCGGATCCTCGGGCCGCACCGCCCATTGAATGAGGAACAGCAGCGCCGGCTGGACCCAGGTCAGCAGCAGGCAGAGGGACATCAGGATCGCGAATTTGCCCAGGAGGTATTCCCAACGGCTGATCGGCTTGACGAAGTACAGGACGATCGCGCGGTGATGCAGGTCGCGCGCGATCAGGTCCGGGCTGAGCATGACCGCGAAGATGAAACAGAAGAAGAGTTGCAGGTCGAGCAGCAGATTAAACAGCGCCGCGTCGATCGGAAAGAGGATCCGGGCCGGGATGCCGAGCGTCTGCAGGAAGCGGTAATTGACCAGCAGATAGATGTAGCCGGCCAGGAGCAGGAACGGCATCCAGGCCATCGAAAAGACGTAGATCGCCGCCTTGCGCCCCGCCAGGTCCATATAGGCAAAGCGGGGGATCGCGAGCCAGCGCAGCAGCGGCCCGCGCCGTTTCCCCTCCCACACGCGGTATCCGAGGTCATAGACCGGCATCGGCCATCACCTCCCGCTCGCCGGCGTCGTCCTCCAGGGCTTTCAGGAATACATCCTCCAGCGTATCCTTGCGGGCGTAGTAGTGCCGGATCTGAACGCGCTGGCCGCGGGCGACTTCAAAAATGCGGCGCGGCGGCAGGTGCTCGGGCAGCACCACCTGCAACGCCTCGCGCTTGCCGAGCCGGCATTGGCAGCCCAGCTCGGACAGCGCGGCGACGAACGGATCGAGCGGACCCTTGATCCGCAGCTCGAACCGCCGTTCGTCGGTCTGCTTCATCGCGGCGATGTTCCCCGCGGCCGTCACGCGGCCCTTGTTCAGGACGACCACCTCCTCGCAGCAGGACTCGATGTCCTTCAGCAGATGGGAACTGATGATCAGGCGAGAGCCGCTGTTGCGGACCATGTCCTGAATCAGGCGCAGCATGTCGTCGCGCGCGGCCGGGTCGAGGCCGTTGGTCGGCTCATCGAGGATCAGCACGCGGGGGCCGTGGATCAGCGCCTGGGCGAGGCGCACCTTCTGCTGCATGCCGTAGCTGAAGCCCTCCATCTTGCGGTAGCGGACTTCGCCCAGGCCGACGTAGAACAGCACTTCGTGGGCGCGCTCCATCGCCGCGCCGGGGGGCAGGCCGCACAGCTCGCCCATGAACCGGAGAAAGCGGACGACGGTCATCGAGCCGAGGTAGCTCTCGTGCTCGGGCATGTAGCCGACGATCTCGCGGATGCGCTTGCCCTGGCGGCGGATGTCCAGGCCCTCGAGGCGGGCCGTGCCGCCGGCGAGCGGTTGCAGACCCAGCAACGCGCGGATCAGCGTCGATTTGCCGGCCCCGTTCGGCCCCAGCAGGCCCAGTGCCCGGCTTTCGAGCCGCAGGCTGACCTGGTCGATCGCCTTGCGGGCGCCGTAGCGAACCGTCACGTTGTCGAGTTCGAGGAGCACGACGGCCTCCGGCGTTGGCAGCGAGGATTCCAGGCGGATGCGAAGCGCACCAAGGCAACGGCGTCTGATCCGGGCTGGCAAGTCGCGCCGGGCAAAGTCATAATCGCGCAAAAACCCCGCCGCCGCGCCGGATGAACCCCCATGAGTAAGCGTCGCTCCGCCCGTTCGCAACAGAAATCGGCCAAAGGGAAACCGGCCGCGCCGGCGGCGGCGACGCGGGCCGCCGCCGCGCCCTATGAACCGCGGCCGTGGCGGCCGCCGTGGACGGCCGTGCTGGGCCTGATCGCGGCCGCGCTCGCGCTGCGGCTCGTCACGGTCTGGTTGCTCTATCGCGGCAATCCGCTGTTTGCCTACACGATGCCGGGCTACGACCAGAACGTCTATCAGGACTGGGCGAAGGAGATCCTGGCGGGGGACTGGCTGGTGCGCAAGGGGGGGCTGTTCTACTACGCGCCGATTTACGCGTATTTCGCCGGAATCGTCTACAAGATCTGTGGCGGGCAGAATTTCTGGGCGCTCCATCTGATCCAGGCGCTGATCGGCGCGCTGACCTGCGGGTTGCTGTTCCGGCTCGCCGGCACCTGGCTCGGCCGGGTCGGCGCGTGGACGGCCGGCATCGTCTGGGCCGGGCTGGCGCCGTGGCTGTTCTACGAGCAGGGCCTGCTGCACGAAGGCCTGCTGATCATGCTCTACGCCGTGACCCTCTGGTCGGCGCGAAGGATTGAGCTGGGCGCGCGCGCTCCCTGGGCGCTGGCGTTTCTGGCGGGGAGCTGCATCTTTCTGGGAACGCTGGCGCGCGGCAACGCGCTGGCGCTGGCGCCGGTGCTCGCCGTCTGGCTGCTGTTCGCCCGCCCGGAGGGCTTGCGCCGGCCTGAATCGTGGGCGCGCGCGGGCTGGCCGGCCGCCGTCGCGCTGTGCGCGGGGGTCGCCCTGATGATGTTCCTGTTTCTACTGCGCAACCGCGCCGTCACCGGCGCCTGGGAAATGGGGATGAAGAACGGGACCGTGCTGTTCTACCTGGGCAATGCGGCCGACGCGGTGGGCTACTTTACGGAAACGCCGCGGTTTCAGGAGGTGCACGCGCTGGCGGGCGCCGACATGAGCATCTACTGGCGCGAGTGGTTCGTTGATCTGCGCAACGCCCCCGGCCACATCTTGCTCAACCTCTTCCGCAAGGCGTACTTCTTCTTTGCCTCGCCCGACCTGGCGGACAACCTGAGCTACCCGCTCGCGCGCCGGCTCTACCCGACGATCGGCCTGAACCCGCTGCAGTGGGTCTGGCTGGTGCCGCTGGGCTTTGTCGGGGCGGCCGTCTCGCTGCGGTGGTGGCGCCGCTGGAGCCTGTTGCTGATCTTCGCCGGGGTGTTCTCCGCGACGCTGATCATGATCCTGCCGACCGGACGCTATCGCATTCCGCTCTTCATCCCGGTGGCGATCTGGGTCGGGCTGACGGCGGAGTGGTGTCTGCACCAGTGGCGGACGCGGCGCTACGGCCCGCTGCTGGCCGCCGGCGGCGCGTTCGCGGCGCTGGTTATTTTGCTGGGGCCGTGGTGGCGTCCGGAAGCCGCCAAGCCGCGGCTGAACGACTATGTCAATCTGACGGGCGCCGCGCTGGATCAGGGTCACGCGGACCAGGCGCGCCGGCTGCTGCGGGAGTTCGAGCGGGATTATCCGGCGCTGGCGCACCGCCTGCCGCAGCTGTCGCGGGCGCGGTTCCGCCTCGCGCGCCTGGAGGGGAATCAGGCCGAGGCCGTGCGGCTGGCGGATCAGCTCTGGGGGGCGGCGCAGCAGGCTGGGCCGGGCTTCCTGACGCCGCAGGTCGCCCAGGAAATGGCCGAGGTCTACATCGCGGCGGGCCGCCGGGAGCGGGCTTCACTGATCGCGCGCAGCCTGTATGCGGGGGAGGAAACGCGAGCGCTCGGCCAGTCGCTGCTGGAGGAATTGGGCGAATCGCCGGGGACAGCGGCGGCGCCGTAAGGGCGCTTCGCGATTCGTCGTCGGATCTTTCCTTCGGCAAATCGGGACCGGGGCGACGTCTGGCATCCCTGACAGGATACGGGGGAGGACCGGCGAGGGCGCCGATCCCACACCGTCGGGTAGGTCGAATCCGTTGACGATCTACTGCTGGCTCCTCCGCACAAGTTCGACGATCGGGGGAGCCTTCCGGCGCGGGGCGGAGTCGATCCAGCCGATCGGCCGGCATGTTTCGCCGAGCCGCTCGGCGCGGGCCGCGACGCGGCCAGCCACATCGGGGGCGACGACCAGGATCATGCCGATCCCCATGTTGAACGCGCGGAACATCTCGGTCTCTTCGACCGGGCCCTCGCGCGCGATCAGATCGAAGATCGGCTGCGGCCGCCAGGCATCGAGGTCGATCCAGGCGCGGACGCCGGGCGGCAGGACACGGACCAGATTGCCGGCGATGCCCCCGCCGGTGATGTGCGCCGCCGCCTTGATCGGGAACCGGCCGACGAGGTCGAGCATCGGCTTGACGTAGATCCGCGTCGGCTCGAGCAGCGCGTCGGCGAGCGTCGGGCCGCCTCGCCACGGCCGGCGGCGCAGCGCGCGCCTGGTTTGCGCCGGTTCGCCGCCGGGCAGCAGGACGCGGCGGACCAGCGAGAATCCGTTGGAATGCAGGCCGCTGGAACCCAGGCCGAGGAGGACGTCGCCGCTTCGGACGGCGCGGCCGTCGATCACCCGGTCGGCCTCGACCACGCCGACGGCGAACCCGGCCAGGTCGTAGTGGCCGGGGGCGTACATGCCGGGCATTTCGGCCGTTTCACCCCCCAGCAGCGGACAGTTGGCCTGGGCGCAGCCGTCGATCACCCCCTTGAGCACGGCGCGCGCTTCGTGCTGCTTGAGCCGGCCCGTGGCGAAATAATCCAGAAAAAACAGGGGCCGCGCGCCGCAAACGACCAGGTCATTGACGACCATCGCCACCAGGTCGATGCCGACCGTCTCGTGGCGGCCGGCGAGTTGGGCGATGAGCAGCTTGGTGCCGACGCCGTCGGTCGAGGCGACCAGCCGGGGCCGGCGCAGCCCGCTGGGAAGCGAGAACAGGCCGCTGAACCCGCCGATGGCGGGGTTGACGGCCTTGAGGAAATCGACCAGTTCGTCGCCGGCGGCAATATCCACCCCGGCCTGAGCATAGGTCAGCGGGCGGGGGGTGCGGCGGGCGGAAGCGGCGGGCGCCATGGGGGAAACCTCCGGCGGCGGAATGTTGCTCGCCCTACACTACCGTCCGCCCCGGCGGCTCGCAAGGCCGACGCAGCGGGAAGACCCTACACCAGCTTGCGGTCGGCCAGTTCCCTGTAGGCCTGCTCGCTCTTGTCCTCGGGGCGCTGCGTGCGCACCCACTCGATCAGTTCATCGAGTCCCTGTTCGTAGGTGATCGATGGCTCGAATCCCAGCAGCGCGCGGGCGCGGGCGATGTCGGCGTAACAATGGCGGATATCGCCGGCGCGGTATTTGCCGACGATGCGCGGCTGGAGCTGGGGATCGTCGCGGCGGTCGGGGTGCAGGCGTTCGAGGAGCAGGCGCGCCACCTGCAGGATTGAGGTCGGGCGGCCGGTGCCGATGTTGATCGCCTGATAGTCGGCCGCGTCGGAATCCATCGCGAGGACGTTGGCGCGGGCGATATCGCGGACGTGGATGAAATCGCGCGATTGCCGGCCGTCCTCGAAGATGAGCGGGCCGCGGCCGTTCATCAAGGCGGAACTGAAAATCGCCGCGACGCCGGTGTAGGGATTGGACAGCGCCTGGCGCGGGCCGTACACGTTGAAATAACGCAGCGCCACGGCGGGGATGCCGTAGGCCAGGCCGGTCGTCAGGACCATTTCCTCCTGGTCGCGCTTATTGACGGCGTAAACCGAAGTCGGCATGAGTGGCTTCAGCTCGTCGCAGGGGACCGGCGTCGCGGGACGGTGGGTTCCCGGGACGACCGGCTCCCACTGGCCAGCCTCCATCTGGGGGATGTCGCGCAGGACGATCCGCACCGGCTCGTTCGTTTCGGGGTCGAGGTATTTCCCCTCGCCGTAGATCGACATCGAACTGGCGACGATCATCTTGCGCACGTGGTCGCGGTGGCGGCCGACGATCAGTTCGAGCAGCGTGGCCGTGCCCATCACGTTGGTGTCGGTGTAGGCGCGGATGGCGTACATCGACTGGGCGACGCCGACGGCGGCGGCCTGATGGAAGACGACCTCGATGCCGTCCAGCGCGCGGTCGAGCGCGTCGGCGTCGCGCACGTCGCCGCGGACGAATTCCACCGCCGGGTTGAGATACGCGGGGGGTCCGTCGGCGCCCGGCCCGTGCACCTGCGGGTCGAGGCTGTCCAGGACGCGCACGCGATGGCCGCGTTCGAGCAGGGCATCGACGATGTGCGAGCCGATGAAACCGGCGCCGCCGGTGACGAGAACGTGCTGGGCTGTCATCCGTTGGCCTCGCTTGCCTCAGGGCAAAGGGCTGCCCGAGGGAGGGCGTTTGAGTTGCGCGCGGATCAGCGGCGTCCGCGGCGCGAGGAGAAATCCGGCCAGGCTGGCGAAGAGGATCGGCGTCAACGCGCCGGTGCCGGTCAGCTTGGCCAGCAGGATGGCGGTGCTGATCGGCGTGCGCGTGACCGAGGCGTTGATGCCGGCCATCACGCCAACCATGGCCAGGGCGGGGTTGATCTGCCCCGGCAGCACCAGGATCGCCAGTTTGCCCAGGCAGGCCCCGATGAAGAACAGCGGGATGATGATGCCGCCGCGCCAGCCGCCGGCGATCGTGACACTGATCGCGATCATTTTCAAAAGAATGAGCGCGCCCAGGGCGGGGACGGTCAACGGCTCGGTGACGACGCGGGCGACTTCGTCGTGACCAAAGAAGCGGGTCAGCGGCATGACGAAGGCAATCGTCCCCAGCAGCAGGCCGGCAAAGCCGGTTTTCAGGAAGAACGGGCCGGGGATGCGCTCGAACGTGCGGCCGATGCCGCGAAACACGGTGACAAACAGCCAGCCGCAGGCGGCGCCGAGGAAGCCGAAGAGCAGGATCAGCCCGAAGTCGGCGATTTCGTTGGCCGTCAATAATGGAAAGACCCAGGTGGGGCCAAAGCCGAGGTGGGTGACGGCGGCGAAAACGACGTAGCCCGAGCAACTGGCGATGACCGCCGGCAGCAGCGCCTCGAAATACTCGACGACGTGCTGGTGGTGGAGGATTTCGAGGGCGAAGATCGCGCCGCCGAGCGGGGCGCCGAACAGCGCGGTGAAGCCGGCCGCCATCCCCGCGATTGAGAGGGTGCGCAGCGCCTCGCCGCGCAGCCCAAGGCGATCGGCGAACCACGTGCCGAACGAGCCGGTGACCTGGACCATCGGCGCCTCGGGACCGGCGCTGCCGCCGCTGGCGATGCTGAGCAGCGAGGAGAGGATCATCGACGGATTGTTGCGGACATCAAGCCGCCCGCCGCGGAAGTGGATGTTGTCGACAATGAGGGAAATTTCACCCGGATCGCCAAGCCGGGTGATGATCCAGCCGATCGCCAGCCCCGCCGCCGGCATCAGCAGCAGCAGGCCCCAGCCGCTGATCCGCTGGGAGCCTTCCAGAAGCAGATAGAGAACGTTCCAGTAAAGGCCGGCGAAGACGCCGCCGGCCAGGCCGACGATCATCCACAGGACCAGGTGGGGCGTCTTCTTGCGGCCGGCGGCCACCAGTTCACGAGCCGTCACGGGCGGCGCTCCCGGGCGTCGCGGCCGCCGGCCGTCCCGTAGCGCAGCCGCGCCATCCGCCAGAGCGTTTTCAGGTAGGCGAGCGCAAACCGGACCAGCTTGGCGTGGCTGCGCCCATGCTTCCGGGGGCGGTAATGAAAGGGGACTTCGGCGACCGCGTGCCCCTGCACGTAGAGCTTGATCAAGACTTCCTCCAGAACATCGAAATCATGGGCCGTTGTTTCGGTCCGTTCCATCACGGCGCGGCGGTAAAGTCGGAAGCCGCTGGAGATGTCATGGACCGGGATGCGGAGAATCCGCGTGTAGACAAAGTTGAGGATGCGGCTCAGGACGGAGCGGAACGGCGCCATGTCGGCCTTCCCGCCGGCGACGTAGCGCGAGGCGATGACGATGTCGGCGCGGCGGCGGGCCTGCCACAACTGCTCGAAGAATTCCGGCTCGTGCGAAAGGTCCGAGTCCATCGTGATGATGAATTCGCCGCGCGCGTGGGCGAAGCCGGTCCGCAGCGCCGCGCCGTAGGTGTGGCCTCCCTCGCGGATGGCGACGGCGCCGGCCTGCTCGGCCTCCTCGCAGGTGCCGTCGGTCGAACCGCCGTCGATCGCCAGGATTTCGTGCGAGACGCCCATCCCGTCGAGCATCGCGCGCGCCCGGCGGACCAGTTCGCCGATATTTCCCGCCTCGTTCAGCGTCGGGATGACGACGGTGATATCGACCGCGCCGGTCCGCGTCATCAGTCGCTCCACCGCGGCAATCGAGGGCTGTTCACGGAGCGACGGCATGGCGGCCTCCGTCGCGCGATTCGTCGGACAGCTTTTCGACCCACAGGTCCCCCAGGATCAGGTAGTTCAACCCCGACCGGCGCATCACGTCGAGGGCTTCGGCCGGCGTGTTCACGATCGGGTAGCCGTGCAGATTGAAGGAGGTATTGAGCAGGCCGCCGATGCCGGTGCGCGCCTCAAACGCCTTCAACAAGCGATGATACTCCGGATTCCACGCCGGTTCCATGATCTGAGGCCGGACGGTCCGGTCGCTCGGATGGGTGCCGGCGGCGATGTCGGCCCAGCGGTCGGTCGTGTCGAACGTCAGGATCATGTAGGGGGCGCGGAGGCGCTTGGGGTTGACGAGGTAATCATCGGCGCGCTCGGCCAGCAGCGAGCAGGCGAACGGCATCCAGAAATCGCGGCTCTTGATCATCGCGTTGATGCGCCGGACGACCTCGGGGCGGGCGGGGTTGGCGAGGATCGAACGGTTGCCGAGCGCGCGGGCGCCGAATTCGGCGCGGCCGGCGTAGCGCGCCACCACCTCGCCGCGCTCGAGGAACGCGGCGGCGTGCGCGGCAAGGTCCGCCGGCCGGCTCCAGCGGAAATGCGCGCCCTGCGCGGCGAGCGCCGCCTCGATCTCGGCCGGTGCAGGGGCGGCGCCCCAGTAGATCGGCCCCAGCGGCTCGGGCCGCGGCGCGTCGGGCGCCGCCATCCCCGCGTAGGCGGCCCAGGCCGCGCCCATCGTGTTGGTTTCGTCGCCGCAGGAGGGGAAGATGAACAGGTCGTCGACTTCGGGCACCTGGGCGATCACCTGGTTCGCCTTGACGTTCATGAAGATCCCGCCCGAGAGCGCGACGCGGCGCAGGCCGGTCGCCGCGACGCAGCGGCGCACCCATTCGGCCAGCAGCCGCTCGACCCAGCGCTGCATCCCGCCGCAGATCGCATCGAACCGGCGCAGGTCGAGCATCGCTTTCAGGTAATCGTAGCTGTAATAGGCATTGGGGACGCCCGGCCGGCGGCGCCACGCCAGCGGCTGGTTGGGGTCCCACTCCAGCAAGCGCTCGAAGAGCCGCGCCACCTCCTCGGTCGCCTGTTCCCCGGCGTAGGGCGCCATGCCCATCAGCTTGTATTCGTGCTCGTTGGGGACCATTCCGAGCAGCGTGGTGACGACCAGGTAGATCAGCGCGGGGGAATGGGACTCATGCACCTGGGCGATGCGGCGCAGACCGCCCCGGCCGTCCTCGTTGGCGACGTTGACGGTAGCGCACAGGTCGTCGCCCGCGCCGTCGCAGGTCAGCACCAGGACGGGCCCATCGCGCCAGGGGCAGCCCCACCAGGCGGCCTCGGCGTGGCAGCGATGGTGCTCGATCCAGGCCAGGCGCTGGGGGTCGATGCCGGCGGCGTGCGCTTCGGCCTCGCGGTCGGCGCGCCGGCGCCGGCGCCAGAGGGCGAGCAGCGGCGTTTTGCGCGCGAGCCGGCGCAACGCACGCGCCGGATGCAGGTCGCCGCCGCGCCGCGTGTCCTGGATCAGCCGCGCCCGGTCGCGGTGGGCCGGCTGATGATGGCCGTTCATGGCGACGGCGTGAATGTCGCGCAACGTCAGTCCGCGCGATTCGAGCAGCCAGTGGACCGCGCGCGCCGGGAAGACGTCGTGATTCTTGATCCGCGTCAGGCGTTCTTCCTGCAGGGCCGCGACGATCCGGCCGTCCTCAAGCAGGCAGGCCGCCGCGTTATGACCGTCGTGGATCCCCAGGATGAACATGAAAAAAGCCGCTCGGGGTGGGATGGCCCGGGCCCGCCGGTGCGGGTCGGAGCGCACCCCAGTAGATCACAAACTCAACAACAAGAGCAAGCCGGGGCCCGGAATGAGTGCGACAGCGGAAGATTACGAGTTGCTTACGAAGCTGCGGTTCACAACGCGGGAATAGAATCCGCGGGTTTTCGAGAGCCGAGGACGCGGGACGAGAGCCGAGAGCCGAATTTCGGGGTAGACCTTCGGAGCAACCACGAGGACGAGGAACTATTTTTGGAGAAGGCTTTTCACGACGCCTTCGGCATCACGCTGAAAGGATGAATATGGCCTGTTTCCATCCTTGATGTCCCTGATGTCCTTTATGTCCCTGCCCAACGAGTTGACTCAATAACGGTTCTACGGTAAAAAGGGGGGGCCCACGGGGCGGTTGAATCCGGCCGGGGCCCGATCATGCGCCGGGGCCCAAACCGCCTGGCTCCGCCGCGGGTCATCTCCAGTCAGCGGATCGCGCTGAAGCCTCCCCGCCCGGTCCAGTCCATCTCGCAGGATTTTGCCCATGCCGCCCAAGTACTACATGCCGGAACCGACCCGCCCGATCCAGTGGTTCCGGCACAAATATATCGAGAAGCTGGAGCCGGTCCCCGAAGTCCCGAAAAACGTCCAGATCCAGACGATCTCGGGCTGCAATGCCAGTTGCGTTTTCTGCCCCAACAAGAAGACCGACCTGCAGATTCCGTTCGCGAACCGGATGGACTGGGATCTGTACCGCAGCATCATCGATCAGATCAGCGAGATGGGGGTCCGCCGGATTTCGCCGTATCTGATGAACGAGCCGATGCTCGACCCGGAATTTCCCAAGCGCGTCGAATACATTACCCGCAAAAAGAAGCCGTGGCAGTTCAGCAAGATCAACTCGCACGGGGGCTTGCTGACCGAGCGGATGGCCAAGGGGATTCTGGATGCGGGCCTGGACCGCGTGAATTTTTCGGTCCAGGGGCTCGATCCGGTGATCTATGAAGACGTGATGAAGCTGCCGCTGCAGAAGACGCTCGACAACATCGACCGGCTGCTGGAGCTCAAACGCGCGGGCAATTACAAGAAGCCGCGCATCCGCGTCTGCATGCTGATGACGAAGTACATCGAGCCGCAGATGGACAAAATCCAGGAGTACTGGGGCAGCCGCGGCGTCAAGATCAACATCAATCAGCTTGAGAACCGCGGCAAGCACAAGGCGATCAAGAGCGACGAGATCGCCGTGCGCCAGTTGCAGAACTACGACTGGTGCAGCCGGATGTTCGAGCAGATGTACATCCTCTACGACGGCCGGATGGTCATGTGCTGCGCCGACTGGGAGCAGACCGGCGTGATGGGGGACGCCTCCAAGAAGCCGCTGCGCGAGATCTGGCACGACGAGGTCTACACGCGCTATCGGCGCAATTTCCTGCGCGGCCGCGTCCAGGGGACGATCTGCGACGGCTGCACCAAAGACGGCGCCGGCGACGAATACGACGACTGATCGGCGCGGCGGCGAGCCTCACCTTCCTCTCAGCATCCAAAGTCATATCCGACGGATCCGATGGATTTCGCCCGGGTCGCCCGCACCCGCGGGGCGCGCCGCGGCTGAGTTCGGCATCGCAGTTGCTTGAGCCCCCGGCAGGGGGCCGGCGCCGTGACGCGGCAGAAATACATCGCCTACCGGATCGAGTCGCTCTACGGCGTCGAGGATGCCCCGTTCCGCCGCGCGATGGGCAATCTGCTGGGGCCGCCGCTGGTGGCAGGCAACCGGCTGACGGAGCTGTGCAACGGCGACCAGATCTTTCCCGCGATGCTGGCGGCGATCGCCGGGGCGCGCGAAACGATCACGTTCGAAACCTATATTTACTGGTCCGGGGAAATTGGCCGCCGGTTCGCCGAGGCACTCGCCGAACGCGCCCACGCGGGCGTCCGCGTCCATGTGATCCTCGACTGGTTCGGCGCCAGGATCGAGAGCACCTACATCGACCAGATGGAGCGGGCCGGCGTCCAGATCGTCAAGTATCACCCACTGCGCTGGTTCAACCTGAGCCGCCTGAACTATCGCACGCACCGCAAGCTGCTCGTCATCGACGGCCGGATCGGCTTCACCGGCGGGGTCGGCATTGCCGACGAATGGACTGGCGACGCGCAGGATCCCGACCACTGGCGCGACATGCACTATCAATTGGAGGGGCCGGCGGTCGCCCAGCTCCAGGCGGCATTCATGGACAACTGGATCAAGACCTCGGACCAGGTGCTCCACGGCGACGCGTATTTCAAGCCGGCCGAACCGGCGGGCGACGCCTGCTGCCAGGTCTTCAAGAGTTCGCCCAACGAGGGGAGCAGCAGTGTCCGGCTGATGTACCTGTTCTCGCTGGCCGCGGCGCGGCGCCACGTGCGGATTGCAAACAGCTATTTCGTTCCGGATGAGCACGCCCAGCAGGAACTGGTCCGGGCGCGCGAGCGGGGGGTGGCCGTGGACATCATTCTGCCCGGAGGAACGATCGACTACGAGGCCGTCCGGCGCGCGTCGCGCGCGAACTGGGGGCCGCTGCTCGAAGCCGGCGTCCGCATCTGGGAATACCAGCCGACGATGTATCACTGCAAGGTGATGATCGTGGATGACTGCTGGGTCTCGGTCGGTTCGACGAATCTGGACAACCGCTCGTTCCGGCTGAATGACGAGGCGAATCTCAACATTCATGATCGGGAGTTCGCCGCGCGGCAGGTCGAGATCTTCGAGCGCGACCGGGAGCTGAGCCGCGAAGTGAGTCTGGCGGAATGGCGGCGGCGGCCGCTGCGCGAGAAGGCGCTGGAGCATTTTCTCAATCTTTTCCGGTCGCAACTATAAGCATTGCCGGCCGCGCGCGGCGCTGACGAAATGGCCTGTGAATTGCTTTTGTTGAACGGCAGAATCCGCGCCGTTGCACGGATTCGGGTTTCAGCTTTGCGCCCTCCCCTGGCCCGGGGGTTTTGCCCATGGGAAGGCGGACACGAACGACGATTACGGAATGGCAACGACATCCCGTTATACCGCCAATCGAATTGGTATTGGGATTATAGGACACGCGATGGCGCGATTTTGCAAGACGACAACAGCCTGGGTCGACTGATCGGGGAGGCCGGCGCCCGGCGATGGCACCGACGCCGGCTGGCCCGCGAATTGCTCCCTTCTTCAGGCAGCGCGGACGGACGGCGAAGGCAACGCCGGAATTTCCCTCCAATGCGTCATCCTGACCGTGAATCCGATTCTTGCAGGAGGCACAACACGATGAGAACGATGTGGAAGGCATGGGGCTTGGCCGCGATCCTGGCGCTGGGCGCGGTTCCGGCCGCTTTCGCCGAGGAAGGCCCGAGCGGCATCGATATCCGCCGCGACACGGGGACCCGATCCGACTCTAGCGGCGGGACGCGGCCCGACCGCGATCCGAGCCGGCTTGATCGCGACTCGTTCATCGTCCGCGACCGCGATACCCATCTTCGATCCGATGATCCGGACCGGCGCGGGTCAAGGCATGACGAGCCGGAGCTGGGGGGCGAGGGGACCCGGGCGCAACGCTATTTCGACCGCGACCGAGACCGCGATGACGATGGCGCGCGCTTCGACCGGTCGGATCGCGACTGGGAACGCCGCTTGCGTTCGGACCATCGCCGCGGCTGGGTCGAACACTATGAGTTCTATACTCGCGATTACGATCGTTACGACTGGTACGACAACGATGATCGCTGGGACCGCGATTCGAATTGGTATTGGGAATATCGAACGCGTGACCGCGTCAACGTGCGGGAGAACGCATTCTGGAATCAAGCCGCAACGAGCCGATAATTATTAACATTTTTGAAAATTCGGCCATTTGAAACTGGCCGACGTTAAAGGAGGTAAGAATCATGCTTACCACAATCACCAGACCCTTCCTGGCGGCCCTGTTCGGAATGGGCCTGGTTCTGCCGGCGACGGCGATGCCGCCGGCGCAAGACCTCAACGGCAGCAAGCCGCTGGTGGGCACCGAACGGATCGTCTTCGAGACGGGACCGTCGGGTGAGTGGCATCAGGTTGAGGGCTCATCGAAGGTCGACACCGACCGTGGGTACGCGGTGGAGCGCGAGCCGATCCGGTCGCGCGAGCCGGTCGTCCTCGGCCTGCCGGCCAGCTCCACGCTCTCCGATCTGAGCGAACCCGAAAAGGAGCGGATCATCAAAGAGAATGAAGAGCTGACCACGCGCGAGGAAATCCGCGCGCGCGAGGAAGGGCTCACCTACGATGCGTCGCCCCCCAGCCCCGCCAACGAGCTCTACTATCCGATCGACGGCCACATTACACGGATCATGAAGGTCGAGTATCCTGGCGTGTCGGAAGAGCATATTCTGGCCGAAGTGGATACCGCCAAGAGCAGCCAGGGGCGGGTTGAACTCGGGCCGGCCAGCAAGGTCGCCCATCTGAACCTGAAAGAGGGCGATTCGATCTACGTCGAAGGCCGTCCGGGACGGCTGAACGGCCAACCGGTGATGATCGCCCAGACGGTGAAGGCGAACGGTGAAGTGATCAAGATCGAACGCGAGATGCGCACCTCGCTGCACCAGGTCGATGGGAGCATCGAGGGCCTGCGCACCGTCCGCTATCAGGGTCAGGATGGCGACCATCTCATCGCCCGGGTCGATCTGAAGGGACGCGGAATGGAGACGGTGGACCTCGGTCCCGCCGACCAGTTGCGCGACCTGGAGTTGTCCGAGGGCGACCTGATCGGCCTGTCGGTATATCCGGGCCGGATCAATGGCGACGCGGCCCTGATCGCCTGGAAGGTGGAGAAGGGCGACCGTTCGGTGGAGATCGAACGAAAGCGCTGAGCGCCCGTTGCAATCCAGGCGGACTCATTACCATCCCGGCGGCAAGGCCCGCCGGGATTTTTTTATCCGGTCGAGGGCGCCGCTAATCCACGACCGCCAGATTGTCGCGGTGGATCACTTCGGGGTAGTCCAGTTCGCCGAGGATCTCGCGGATCTGCGGGGTGCGTTTGCCTTTGATCCGGTCCAGTTCCTCGGCGGAATAGTTGGTCAGGCCCTTGGCCACGCGCGCGCCCGCTTCGTCGTGCACCTCGACCAGATCGCCACGCTCGAACTGACCGCGGACGGCGCGCACGCCAGCCGCCAGCAGGCTCTTCTTGCCGACGCGCAGGGCCTCGACGGCGCCGGCGTCGATGACGATGCAGCGTCCGGTGGCGCGGCGGCCGAACGCGAGCCAGCGGGGCTTGCCGCGCAACCGGTGCCCGACCCGCGGGACGAAGTAAGTGCCGGGAAATCGCCCCGAAACGATCTCCTCGACGATGCCGGCCCGCTTGCCGGGGGCGATCACGGCATGCACGCCCGCCTGACTCGCCATGTGCAGCGCCTTGAGCTTGCTCTGCATGCCGCCGGTCCCCATCGCCGACCGCGTCCGGTCGGCCAGCCCCAGCACGTCGTCCACTGATTCGACGACGTCGATGCGCCGGCCGGCGGCGTGGCGGCCCTTGCGCTTGCGGCCGCGCGCGCCGGCGTCGGTGGGATCCGCTTCGGCCTCGTGCAGCCCATCGACGATCGAGAGGATGATGAGCATGTCGGCGCCCATCTTGATCGCGACGACGGCCGACAGCTCGTCATTATCGCCGAACTGCAATTCGTCGATCGTGACGGTGTCATTCTCATTGATCACCGGGACGGCGCCCAGTTCGAGCAGGCGCTCCAGCGTGTAGCGGGCGTTCAGATAGCGGCGGCGATCCTCCATGTCGTCGCGGGTGAGCAGGATCTGCGCGGCGCGCAGATCGCGCGCGTTGAACAGGGTTTTGTAGGCGTGCATCAGGCCGACCTGGCCGATCGCCGCCAGGGCCTGCCGGTCCGGGATCGTGCGGGCGGTAAAATCGGGGAAGGCGCGCCGACCCATGCCGATCGCGCCGGAGGAGACGAGGATGACGTCCACGCCCTGGCGGCGCAGATTGGCGACCGAATCGGCCAGGGCGCCCAGCGTGACCAAGTCGAGCTGGTGGCCTTCGCCGGCGACGACGGCCGAACCGAGCTTGATAACCACCTTGCGCAGGTCGATCCCGCGGCCGGTCCCTTGTATGTTGTCGATGTGGATCATCTGGACATCGCGCGTCGGTCTCACCCGGGCGGCCATCGATCGGGCCTGTGGGGCGGGCGACGGTCGCGCGCCGTCCCCTGTCTTAACCGGTCGGCGGGGTGTCGTCAATCCCCGCTTCGATCGGGTTCGACGGGCGGGGCTGCGGCGAGATGCGGCCGGCGCGGATCGTCCCAGATCATGCCCATGCGATCGAGTTGCTCAATCAGGAGGGCTTTGAGGCGATCCAGGCCCTCGCCGGTCTCGGCCGAGATCGCCGCCACCGGCTTGCCGGTCTCCCGCAGGACGGCCAGCCAGGCCTGGCGGAGGCGTTCGGGCAGCAGGTCGATCTTGGTCAGAACGATGATTTCCGGCTTGCGGCTCAGTTCCTCGCTGTAGGCCTCCAGTTCGCGGCGCACGAGCTGGTAGGCCGCGCGCACGCCGTCGCGGCCCAGTTCGGCCATCTCCGCCTCGTCCTCGGGCCGCAGGTCGGGCAGGAGCTGGCAGTCCTCCGGGGGCGCCACCAGGTGAATCAGCAGGGCGGTCCGCTCGATGTGTCGCAGGAAGCGGTCGCCCAGGCCGGCGCCGCGCCAGGCCCCTTCGATCAGGCCGGGGATGTCGGCCAGCGTCACGCGGCGCGCCACGTCGACCTCCATCACGCCCAGGTTCGGATGGAGCGTGGTGAAGGGGAAGGGGGCGATGCGCGGGGTGGCGCTCGTCAGGCTGGCCAGCAGGGTGGACTTGCCGGCGTTAGGGAGGCCGATCAGGCCGCCCTGGGCGATCAGTTTCAGTTCCAGTTGGAGGCTGCGCTCCTGGCCGGGCTGGCCCCGTTTGGCCTTGCGCGGGGCCTGGTTGGTCGGCGTGGCGTAATGCTGGTTGCCGGCGCCGCCGGCGCCGCCGGCCGCCGCCAGGAAGCGCTGGCCGGCCTCCACCAGGTCGGCCAGTTCGTTGCCGTCCTCATCGAGGACGACGGTCCCCAGGGGGACCTCCACGGTGATGTCGTCGCCGGCGCGCCCGGTCATATTCTTGCCGAGGCCGTGGCCGCCCGCGCCGGCCTTCAGGCTGGGGCGTAACTTCAGATCAATCAAGGTGGCAAGTTCAGTGGAAGCGACGAACCAGACATTGCCGCCGGGGCCGCCGTCGCCGCCGTCGGGCCCGCCGTGGGGGACGTATTTCTCGCGGCGGAAGGAGATCGCGCCGTTGCCGCCGTCGCCCCCCTTGACATAAACGCGGACGCTATCGACAAAAGATTGGCTCATCGTTCGCTCGATGCATAGAATGCCAGCGACCATGGCCGCCGGCGCTGAAAGCCAGCGCGCGGCGACGGGCCGGCGCAGACTGGCCTCATTGTGCCAGCAGGGCGCCGCCGCGTGCAAGTTGTCGGCATGAACCGATGTCCGGCTGAGGGATTTCTTCGCGTATCCGACCACGCATGGCTGATCCCCTGCACCTCAAGCGCTTGCGCGATTCCGTCGACAAGTCCACCGGCCGAAAGGACTGGCTGTTGTTCAAACTGCGGGCCAAATGGATCGACCTGTCGACCGCCGATCTCTCCGCCTTGAAACTGCGCGATTACGACCTGAGCGAACTGAACATGTCGACGGCGATTTTTCGCGGCGCCGAGCTGATCAACTGCGACCTGTCGGACAGCATTCTGAGTTTCAGCGATTTCCGGCGGGCCAACCTGCGCAATTCCTGCTTCGACCGCGCCGACCTGCGCTCGGCCAACCTGCAGGAGGCCGAGATGGTCGATACGTGCCTGGAGGGCGCCAATCTGTCGCAGGCGCGGCTCAGCGGCTGTAACCTGGTCGGCGCGGACCTCTCCGGCTCGAACCTGACCGAGGCCGACCTGCGGGGCGCGGTGTTGAAATTCGCCCGCCTGACCGGCGCCGTCGTCGACGGGGCCGACGTGACCGATGCCGATCTGACCGGCGCGGTGCTGGACGATGAGGCGCCGGCGCAGATGCTCAATTTCCAATCGGCGATCATCGACGACCGCAAGTATCGCGAGATGCGCTGCCGGCTGATTGGTGAGAAGCGGCCGCGCGTCATCGCCGATCCGGACCAGATCCTGCGCGGAGAGCAGCCGGCGGCCCCGACGGAAGAAGAAGAGGACCGGATCGAGCATACGCATCAGATCCCGCTGCGCGCGGTGGAGCCCGACCTCACCACGGCGGAGGGGTGCTGCGCGGTGCTGGAGATCGAACCGGGCGCCGGCCACGAAGAGATCACGCGCGCCTTCCGCCGCAAGGCCAAGCTGTTTCACCCCGACAAGGTGCGCCACCTGCGTCCGCGGCTGCAGGAACTGGCCGGCGAGGAATTCATGCGGCTGCGCAAGGCCTACGAGTTCCTGACCCGGCGGGCGACGACACGCAAGATCGCGCGCAACATCCACTGGCCGCCCGGCATGGAGCGCAACCGGTCGCCCTACGACTATTCGATCGGGGAATATGAGGCGCTGGCGGCACTCAACGGCGACAACGCCGACATCCTTTACAACCTGGCCTGGAAATACTTTGAGGCGGGGAGGATGGCCGAGGCCTGGCGCGGGTTCGAGCGCGTGCTGAGCATCAACCCCAATGACGATGACGCGCATTATAATTTGATGATCATCCGGCTCTACCGCGAACTGCTGCAGATCCCGGTGGAATTGACCTGAGGGCAAGCGGAGCGCGCGGGAAATGTGCCTGCCGCCGCATGAATCGACAGTGAAGCGAGGGAATCCCAGATGACGGATCGTGTGCTCAAGGTGGCCGTTCTGGCCGGCGACGGGATCGGCCAGGAGGTCATCCCCGAGACGCTCAAGGTGCTGGAGGCGGCCACCCGCGGGCGCGGCGTGCGGTTCGAGTGGCGCGAGTGCCTGGTCGGCGGCGCGTCGATCGACGCGCACGGGCTGCCGCTGACCGACGAGGTGCTGGAGACCTGCCGCCGGAGCGACGCCATCCTGCTGGGGGCGGCCGGGGGTCCCAAGTGGGACGATCAACCGCTCGCCCTGCGCCCGGAGAAGGCCGTGCTCTCCATCCGCAAGACTTTCGGACTGTTTGCCAACCTGCGGCCGATCTGGCTGCCCGAATGCCTGCGCCACCGGACGCCGCTGCGCCCCGATCTGCTGGAGGGGGGCGTCGACATGCTGATCGTTCGCGAGCTGAATTTCGGGCTGTATTTCGGCGAGCGCGGCCGCCGGCCCGGACCCGAAGGGGACATCGAAGCCTACGATACGTGCGTCTATTCGGAAAAGGCGGTCGAGCAGGTGGCGCGGGTGGCGTTCGACGCGGCCGGGCGGCGCCGCAAGCGGCTGATGTCGCTCGACAAGTCCAACGTCCTGGAGACCTCGCGGCTGTGGCGCGAGGTGGTCATCCGCGTCGGCGCGGACTACCCCGACATCGAATTGCGCCACCAGCTCATCGATTCGGCGACGATGGTGGTGGTTCAGCGGCCGACCGAGCTGGACGTGATCCTGGCGAACAACGAATTCGGCGACATCATCAGCGACGAGGCGTCGGTCCTGGGCGGATCGCTGGGGATGATCCCGTCGGCGGCGATCGGGCCGCGGCCGCCGTTCTTCTATGAGCCGATCAGCGGTTCGGCGCCCGATATCGCCGGGCAGGGGATCGCCAACCCGATCGGCGCGATCCTCTCCGGCGCGCTGATGCTGCGCTATTCGTTTGAGATGGAGGAGGCGGCCGCCGCGATCGAGCAGGCCGTCCGGCGGGCGCTCGAGGCCGGCCACCGCACCCGCGACATCGCCGACCGCAACGAGAAATCGATCGGCACCCAGGAGATGACCCGGCGGATCATCGAAGCCTTGTGAGCGGGGGGAGCTGCGGAAAGCCTGCGGACCACGATTTTCGATTGGCGCGGGCGAGTGCTTCGGATTGAATGAAGCGGATTGGCAACCCGCCGCGCCCAATCCAGCCTGAGGAGCGCCCGACCGTGCCGCAGCCCGAGCCCGTCTCGCCGGCCGATCTGGACCGTCTGTTTGCGGCGGCGCGTGAGGCGGCCGTGGCGGCCTACGCGCCGTACTCGCACTTTGCGGTGGGGGCGGCGGTGCTCGACGACCAGGGGCGGCTCTTCGCCGGCTGCAACGTGGAAAATGTTTCGTTCGGCTTGACGATCTGCGCCGAGCGCCATGCCGTCGGCGCGGCGGTGCTGGCGGGCGCGCGCAAGCTGCTCGCGGCGGCGGTCTACACGCCGACGGCGGTGCCGACGTCGCCCTGCGGCGCCTGCCGCCAGGTGCTGGCCGAGTTCGGCCCCACGATGACGGTCTACCTGTTCTGCGACGGAACCGCGCCGCGGCGCCATGCCTTGCGCGACCTGCTACCGGAGAGCTTCGGCGCGGGCGAGAGCGGCTTCAGCGCCGGCTAGGGCCCGGACGCCGGCAGCAACACCCTCGGGAACCGCCAGCCAGCTCCGCCCCGATCCAGATGGGAATACGCCGATGCCCGCTTCATCCGACCGCGTCCTCAAGCACTTCCAGGCGATCAGCCGCATCCCCCGCCCTTCGGGCCGCGAGGAAGCGGTGATGCGGATGCTGGAGGATTGGGCCGGTGGGCACGGCTTCGCGGTCCGCCGCGACGCCAGGGGCAACCGGGTCATCGCCGTTCCGGCCTCGCCGGGGATGGCGGCCCGGGCCACCGTCGTGCTGCAAGGGCACGTCGACATGGTCTGCGAGAAAACGCCCGAATCGGCGCAAAATTTCCTGACCGATCCGATCAGCCTGCGCCAGGAGCGCGATGAGGACGGCGAGGAATGGCTCAGCGCGACCGACACGACGCTCGGCGCCGACAACGGCATCGCCGTCGCGATGATGATGGCGCTGGCCGAGGACCCCGCCGCCATCCATCCACCGCTCGAGCTCCTGCTGACGGTGGAGGAGGAGACCGGACTGATCGGCGCGGGGGCGCTGGAGCCGTCAATCGTCAGCGGGCGCATCCTGCTCAACCTGGACAGCGAGGAGGAGGGGGTCTTCACGATCGGTTGCGCGGGGGGGCGGAGCACATCGATCCGGCTGCCGTTGGCGCGCGAGGCCGAGCCGGGGCCGGGCGAGCTCTACGCGCTGCGCGTGGGCGGCCTGCGCGGCGGTCACTCGGGCGTGGACATCCATCTGGGGCGCGCCAATGCGCTCAAGCTGCTGGCCGAAGCGTGGAGCGCGCTGGCCGGGGCGGCGCCGGCGCGGCTGGTCTCCGTCGATGGCGGCTCGGCCGACAACGCCATCCCGCGCGATGCCCGCGCCGTCGTGCGGCTCGTGGCCGACCGGCTGAACGATGCCCGGCACGTGATCGCCACGCAGCAGGAGCGGATGCGGCGCGAGTACGGCGACCGCGATCCGGAGACCACACTCAGCCTGGAGCCCGTCTCTCAGGAGGTGACGGGGCATCCGCTGACGGCCGACTGCGCGGAACGGCTGCGCGTGCTGCTGGGCGAGTTGCCGCACGGGCCGCAAACGATGTCGCGCGAGTTCGCCGAGGTGGTGGAAACCTCCTGCAACCTGGCGCGCGTCGAGACGCGGCCCGACGCGCTGCGGATCATCACCAGCCAGCGCAGCTCGTCGCGCGAGGACATGCAGTCGCTGACCGAACGCATCCACCGGCTGGCGCGGAGTGCCGGCGCCGAGGCCGCCGATGACGGCCGCGGGTATCCGCCCTGGCCGCCCCGGCGCGATGCGTGGCTCAACGGCCTCTGCCGCGAGGTGTGGCGCGAGCTGAGCGGGGCGGAACCCGAGATCAACGTGATCCACGCCGGGCTGGAATGCGGGGTGATCGGCGACCGCATCGCGGGGATGGAGATGATCTCGCTGGGGCCGACGATCCGCGACCCGCACTCGCCGCGCGAGCGGGTCAGCCTCGGCTCCGTCGGGCGGACTTATGACTTTCTGGTGAAGCTGCTTGCCCGCCTGGCGCAGGGGTAAACCGCCTGCCGCAATCAGCTCGTGATTTTTTCGACGATCGATTTGGGCGCCGGCGCGTAGTGCGAGAACTGCATCGAGTAGCTGGCGCGGCCCTGGGTCTGCGAGCGCAGCTCGGTGGCGTAGCCGAACATCTCGCCGAGCGGCGCGGAGGCCGAGATCACCTGGATCGAGCCGCGGGCGCGCATCTCGTCGATATGCGCCCGGCGCTGTTGCAGGTTGCCGACGACGGCGCCCAGATAATCCTCCGGCGTCGTCACTTCCAGCTTCATGATCGGTTCGAGCAGGTTCGGCGCGGCCTTTTTCGCGCCTTCCTTGAACGCCATCGAACCGGCGATCAGGAAGGCCATCTCCGAGCTGTCGACCGGGTGGAACGACCCGTCGTAAACGGTCACCTTGACGTCGACCACGGGGAAGCCGGCGATCGGGCCGTTGTTCATCGCCTCGATGACGCCCTTTTCCACCGCCGGGATATACTCGCGGGGGATGACGCCGCCAACCACTTCATCGACGAATTCGAAGCCGCTGCCCGGCTCGACCGGCTCCAGCCGCAGCCAGCAGTGGCCGAACTGGCCGCGCCCGCCCGACTGGCGCACGAAACGGCCCTCCACCTCGACCGTCTTGGTGATCGTTTCGCGATAGGCCACCTGCGGGGCGCCGACGTTGGCCTCGACCTTGAATTCCCGCTTCATCCGGTCGACCAGGATGTCCAGATGGAGCTCGCCCATGCCCGAGATGATCGTCTGGTTGGTCTCCTTGTCCACCTTGACGTGGAACGAGGGGTCCTCCTCGGCGAGCTTCTGCAGCGCCGAGCCCATCTTGTCCTGGTCGTTGCGGGTTTTCGGTTCGATCGCGATCGAGATCACCGGCTCGGGGAAACTCATCGCCTCCAGGATGATCGGGTGTTCCGGATCGCACAGCGTGTCGCCCGTCGTCGTGTTCTTGAACCCGATGACGGCGACGATGTCGCCGGCGCGGACCTCGTCGATCTGTTCCCGGTCGTTGGCGTGCATCAGCATCAGCCGTCCCAACCGCTCGTTCTGGTCGCGCGTGACGTTGTAGACGTAGCTGCCCGCCTTGACCTTGCCCGAATAGACGCGCAGGTAGGTGAGCCGGCCCACATGCGGGTCGCTCATGATCTTGAACGCCAGCGCCGCGAACGGCGCGTCTTCGCTCGGCTCGCGGCTCACCACCGTGTCGGGCTCGTGCGGCAGTTGCCCATGCACCGCCGGCACATCCTTGGGCGAGGGCAGGTAGCGCAGGACGGCGTTGAGCAGCAACTGGATGCCCTTGTTCTTGAACGCCGTGCCGCACAGCACCGGGGTGATGTGGCAGGCGATCGTCGCCTTGCGCAGGTGGTCGTGCAGTTCCTTCGGCTCGAAGGCCTTCTCCTCCAGGTAGGCCTCGGCGAAGTCGTCGTCGTATTCGGCGAGCGCTTCGAGCATCTTCTCGCGCCACTCGTTGGCCAGATCGCGCAGGTTCTCCGGAATCGGCACGTCCTGGAAGACGCGGCCGCGTTCCTCGTCGGCGCCCAGCGGCCAGACGCGCGCGACCATCTCCACCAGGTCGATGATCCCCTCGAACTGATCCTCGGCGCCGATGGGGATCTGGATCGGGACGGGGTGGGCGTTGAGCCGATCGCGCATCATCTGAACGCAGTTGAAGAAATCAGCGCCGACGCGGTCCATCTTGTTGACGAACGCCAGCCGGGGGGTCTTGTAGCGGTCGGCCTGGCGCCAGACCGTTTCGCTCTGGGGTTCGACGCCGCCGACGGCGCAGAACAACGCGATCGCGCCGTCGAGGACGCGAATCGAGCGTTCGACCTCGACGGTGAAATCGACGTGCCCCGGCGTGTCGATAATGTTGATGCAGTGATCCTGCCAGTAGCACTGGGTGGCGGCCGAGGTGATCGTGATGCCCCGCTCCTGTTCCTGCGCCATCCAGTCCATCGTAGCGGTCCCCTCGTGCACCTCGCCCAGTTTGTGCGAGCGGCCGGTGTAGAACAGGATGCGTTCGGTCGTGGTCGTCTTGCCGGCATCGATATGCGCCATGATGCCGATGTTGCGGATCTTATCGAGTGGGAACTTGCGTGCCATCCATCATCACCCTTCGGTATCGGCGGGGGCGCCAGGGCCCCGGCCCGCCCAGTCTGGTTTCGTCCCGTTGGACACAAAACGCAGCATTCTACCGGAAGGGTGGATGCCATGCAAAGCAAAGAATGGCGAGCGGCGAATCAGGCGGAAAATGGGCGCCGGTTGAGGGACGGCCGAGGGG
>ERZ795058.1148-NODE-1148-length-36797-cov-19.441076_pt1 | contig 36797 bp, 34 predicted proteins | sample MGYA00375142_ERZ795058 | MGnify/ENA primary metagenome ERZ795058 (study PRJEB30187, sample SAMN05720210) | activated sludge metagenome | isolation source: anaerobic digester from wastewater treatment plant | place: Japan | collected 2015-04-20 ... | reverse complement strand
TAAATTATTGAAAAAGATTGATGTTACTAAAGAAGTTAAATCAAAATACAGTAAAGCAATCGAAGATAATATAGCCGAAATGGTAAAGGCTATTAAAGCCAAAACATATTTCGAACCGGGTATTGGTCCATATTGCCATGAACCATACGAGTGCACCTTGGTGGAAAAATGCTGGTCATTCCTGCCGGATAGAAATGTATTTCTGCTTTATCGAAACAAAAAGACTCCTATGGATTTAATCAAACAAGGGATTTTTAAACTGGCTGAAATATCCGATGAATATAAAATCACCGAGAATAATCGTATACAGGTTGCCTGTGAAAAAACAGGTAAGCCCTATGTGGATAATAAAAAAATAAAACAGTTTCTAAAGGAAATCAAATATCCTGCTTATTACATGGATTTTGAAACGATAAGCTCAGCTGTTCCATTGTTTGATAACTCCAGGCCTTATCAGCAGATTCCGTTTCAGTTCTCTGTCCATATAGTTAAACAAAAAGGCGCTGCACCTGAACATTATTCTTTTTTGGCAGACGGTACTGACGATCCGCGTCCCGAGTTTATGGAAAAACTCAAAGAATTAATGGGCACAAAAGGCTCCGTAATTGCCTATAAGGCCAGCTTTGAATTACGTAAACTCAAGGAATGCGCGGAAGCTCTCCCTAAATATAAAAAATGGGTTGAATCCATTGAAGAAAGAACTATTGACCTGCTCAAACCTTTTCGGGATTTTGCGTATTACCATCCCAAACAGGATGGAAGCTGCTCAATAAAAAATGTTCTGCCGACGCTTACTGATAAATCATACGATGATATGGAAATCGGTGACGGCATGACTGCCAGCAGGGAATATTTTCGGGTAACCTTTACAGATGATAATAAAGATAAGGCTAAAATCAGAAATGACCTTGAACAATATTGCGGCCTCGATACTTTAGGGATGGTTGAAATAGTAGATCAACTCTACAAACTTCAATAAGATGATTATAAGGAGGTAATGAAATTTGAATAATCTGCCCCCACAAATTGATTTTGCTGTTGACCAGGAATTTGTCGATAATATCGGGAAAGATAATGATTTTGATCAGCGCGAAATATTTTCACTATTTGCCGCGATAAACTATATATTTCATCTGTATAAAATTATTGACCATATAATGAGACAAAATGCCGTGCCGGATGCACGGGAACTGGAAACAATGGGCTTGGATTATTCAGCCATTAATCGTCTGTCTGAAAACCTTGCAAAGGAAAAGCATATATACAATTTTATCAATGCGATCATGCTAAACAAGCCAGATGAAGTTAAAGATGCTTTAAATAAAGAGACTATTGATAAAAATCTCTTACTTTCGGACACGGCTCTCTTTCATTTTGCCAGTGTAAAATGGGATGTGCATAACTTAAATTGTTTAAACATTGCTGCCATTCTGGGAAGGCACGAAATATGCCGTCTTCTAATAGAACACGATTTTGAAATAGGCGAAATGATTATCTTGTATCGCATAAAAGCTTATGGGATCCCTTTATCTGTAAACGAATGCCTGCTAATGAACGCTTTATTTCGCTGGTATAAATCTGACAGAAAGAAGATGAACAAAGCAGCCGCGCAAGAACTTATCGACACAATCGTGCTTGCATCTAATAAATGCCCTGAGATTGTTAATGATGAACATTTACTTGAAGTAGGAATAAGGGTGCAATGGTATTGGACGCATATAAAAGATGCTATTGAAGATCTTGAATTATTAAAGCAGTTGATTCCACTAAATCCTAATGCCATGAATGAAATATTGAATACAGGGGGGTGATAGCAATGAGTGATTATCAAATAAGTGCTAGTAATTATAATAATTTATCATCGAAGGAAATTGAAGGCGGCTATGTATTATTTAATGAAATTGCTTTGAAGCATTGGAAGAAGTTGTTTACCACATGGATAGAATGCATTAGTAATTTTTGTAATCAAACAAATGGCATGCCACCCTATCTTGATAACGAAATGGGGAATGTCGGTCTGCTTATGTCAGCCGCATGGCTAACGAAAGGAATTGCCGTATGCGAAAAGTTAGTAAACCATGATGATCGTGATACAAAAGTAAGATTAGATCTTTGGATGAAGTTAGCCGACAATGACATCGAAGACTTCATTGAAGCAAAGCATACATATCATATAGAGAAATTTAAAAAAGATAAAATAACATCTGACAAATATGATTATACATACTTAAAAGCAAAAGTAATAGAACGCGCAGGAAAAACCATAATAACAAACAATCAACGCGCATTAGCAATTATTTTTCTTACCCAAAACATCAATAAATATAAAGCAGGAACCAATTTAAATGTGGATGACAAAATAAAACTACTTTTGAATGAACCGACCATACGCGATAAATTTGACGCAGTTGCATGGTGTTTCCCTAAAATAATGAAAAACAAGGATTTCCCCGGGGTCATTTTGTCTGTTAAATGTGTCAGTTCTTGCTTAAGGTAAGCTTAATTGAAAATTAGCATTTAATAGTTTGCAAAATAGAATTAAATATTATTGGGATGTAAACAATGCACGTTACTCAATCAATAGAAAGTAACGTCAACATACTGGCAAGTTCGCCCTTGAAAGAGAATATAGCTACGGCTCTTAAAGGAATGCCTTTTGATTTTTATATTTGTGAGGACATTACCGATACCTTCATGGTGCCCTGCTTTATTTTAATTTTGGATGGCACTTTAATAAAAGAAAAAGATAATAATATTATTGATACATGGGAATGTAGTCTGTGTGACTGGTCGGGCAAAAGAAAAAAATGCCTTAAATGTCGTAAACAACCGGATTGCGCTAAAGAAATCCCCTCGAATGACGCCCCTTTATTTGCATGGCCTCAATATAGGGAACCAGCCATACTTCTTAACGCGGATAAAAGAGAAAGAAATGTGGAAGGTCTTGTATCTTTGATACCGCCCATGCCTGTAACCGAGCCGTTCTCTCGCGAGCTAGAAGAATGGATAAAATCAACCTGTCTGCAAAGGCAAAAGAAAGCATTAAAATGGCGCGAAGAATTTGAAAAATGGCATGCTCTTCAAAAAGAAAAGGACGCGGTAAAGCCAAAAACATTTGCCCAAATAGCCGAACAGCGATGGAGGCCAAAGGAGATGACTATTGAATTACCGTCTCCGGAATTTGAGGAAGATAAGTGAAATATTATCGTGTATAATTTTTAATACATTTTCTTAACGATTGCTAATTTTAAGATAATATTTGCAAATAACACCTATAAATCAATGAACTCATGAAAATGGTAAAGTCGAAGAGTACCAATTGAAAGAAAGTAACAACGAGCTGAGCCGGAGCAGCGCTTCTAGCGCTGCCATCGGGTGCAGCGACTGGTTATGTTTTATTTCAGTATCTTAATGATTTTTTCTCCGCCCCCATGTTTCTTGCTCCCTTTAAGCAGCGGATATGTTTTATGTAAATGTTCCTCAAAATCTCGATACCTTTCTACAAAGATTGCCCCAAAGATTATTCGTTTGTCTTTCAATTCACTTATGTTGCGGAGGTTTGCATTTCCTGTTGATTTGTGATTTTGCACATGGGCTATTATATGGCTTACTGGTGCGATGTCTTTGCCCCAGTATACTGGAAATAGCTTTGGGTAATCTTTTAATGGTTTTAATCCTGTGCTTGGTGGTGTATCAGATTCGACAACAATTCCATAAACGGCGCCACAATACTGCTTAATTGGTTTTGTTTCGTCAAGACACAAATCTCCAAAAACAGAATCTCAGGTATCATACTTAAGGTCTCTTGCTTCTTTCAAAAGAAAATTGGCAACTTCGTTTTGCATGATTCACCTTAAACATAATGACAGGTTTCATGGGGAGCGCCGCTCTTTGCCGCGATCCCGTGCAAACCTTTGTTATGTCCTATAAAATTTTTCTTCAGTCATGCCTATAGCTCGGTCTTTCTCATCTAAAGCCCATTTTAATTTTACGATCGCTTCAAAATTCTGTTTTAACTTTAAATCGGTACCTTTTCTAAGTATTTTTAAATAGTCCTCGAAATGATTTTTAACACTCTCAAATAAAAGCTTAGGATTAATTACAATTGACTCAATCTGAGAGGAATCTAAGACACCATTTATTTTAGGAAATGAACAAATAATTGGCTTGGAAGGAATATTGCTAAAAAACACTCGATTTCTGAACATCCCATCATGAGCGAAACCACATCTCACTTGATCATAGATTGCACTATGAATGGTTTTTAACAGCCTTTCATCATTATTAAGAAGCGGAAAAACTTTGGAAAAACCTTTCGCAAAAAATGGAAATGACTGGCTCTTGCTGTCTTTCCCAGATTGATATATTTCTATTCCCTCAAAATAAGCCATAAGAAGGGCTACAGCCGAAATTTGGCAATGGGGTATTTCAAGAAGACGCTCAGCCGGATGGAGAAACCAATGCTTTATTCTATCCTCGAAAACATCAACTAAGTCTTCAAATGAAGCAGATTCTAATTTTTCATCACCAAAATTTGGACTTATGAAATTCAGTGTAACATATTTCATAGCATCCTCTTAGACATAACAATTAATATACGAACTTCGTTTTTTCCGATAATTTGAGTAACATCATAACATAAGCATATTTTTAAAAAAAGGGGAACATTACATAATTACATGCAAATATATGTCTTTTTCACTTCGTGATTCGTGATAATAAAGACTAAAGACGAAGGTCGTAAAATATGGTAAATTTTTTCAACTGCTCATCGATTATCGATTGAAAGCTTGCAAAGCTGTTAATTTTAATGATTCACTTCTTTCAGGAAGTTTTCAGTAGCAGTGGCGGTGATTATGTTATTAAATTTAATCTTTGTTCTTCATCAAGTGGGGATACTTGATCTTTAAGAATTCCTTGAAAGCGTTTGTTCAGACGTCTAAAAATTTCTAGGATTTCTCCTCCGACGTCAATTCATTCTTGTCGGTCGGCGCTATATTTTCTGTTGATTGAGTTTCATTCTCCTTATTTTCTTTTGGTGGTTGCCAGCCTGGAGGTGGAGTTGGAACGTATTTGCCCGCGTGTATTTCTCTTATGATCTAGGAGTGCACTTCGGCGAGTCTCGATTGCCTGCTTTGCTGCGACGTATCCCGTTTCGATGACTTCGGCATAATCTTTCTCCTTTTTGTGTTAGGTTTTTATATACTCAGACGACAAAGGTTTGTCAAAGTAATTATATCGATCAGAAGAAGGTGGATTTATGAGGTATAACAATAGTTTATTTGTCCATCCAATGATTGCACGGCACACCCGCCCTTTATAGGGCCAGCTAGATAATCTGTGAGGTAATATACTTAATCATGTATTGCGCGGCGATTTGCGCCGCATTGCAGGCTGTTTTGCTTGTGCCAGCTTTTTCTCTGCCGACGACGGTTGGCGTGTAACCTTGTATTCCGGGCATTCCTTTGGTTCTCCAGTTAATATCTTCTCTTCCATTATAGGATATTCAACCATTTAATTATCCTTTATTTTATATAAACTCTAATCTTCCTTTTTCATCAAGTGTAGATACTTTATCTTCAAAAACTTCTTCTCGGCATGGTTTTAAAATAAATTTCATTTTAATTAATCGCGTCTAATTCGGCTTCCGTATTCATACCGGTTTTATCCAAGCCGGGGTAATTGCGCACGGCCATATAGAACGATTTCAGATAAGGGCGGATTACTTCGCCCATATCCGCGATCATATTTTTGGAGAATTCGATGAATGAACGGGCGCCGCCTTCGATGTAAAAGCCGGCCAGGTTGATACCGGCGGCAAGGATTTCGTGATCAATGCCGGCGTTTAGCTCCGTATCGTTCTTCTTAATCAAGTGTGGATACTTTATCTCAAAAAGTCTTTTCGCAGCACGCAAGACGACATCAGCTACTTTTTGGTATTTCTCCTCCGGTGTCAATTCCTTTTTTTCGGCTGCAGTTGTGTCTTTTAATGATTGATTTTCATTCTCTTTATTTTCTTTTAGTGGTTGCCAGTCGGGTGGCAGGGAAGGGACGTGCTTGCCCGCAACAGCTTTTTTTATATACAAGAAACTTACTTCGGCGAGCCTTGATATTAGTTTTTTTGATCGTCGAGAAGCTGAAGTATGTAAATAACTTTTATGCTTATTTTTATATTCATTTGTATTTTGTGATGTTTCTTTTGATTCGAAGTCATATGAAATCATGAATTGATATAACGTATTAGTCCACGCTTTTTTATCGGCTTGCTGAAGCTTTTGCAGAAGTTGTGGGTCGTCCTCAGTTTGTTGATTCTTTATTCTTAAAAATGCGTATTTTCTTTTATTTTCATAGATGTCCATTATCTGCTTGTCAATTTCTTTTAAGAATTGATCTAGATGACCTGTTTTCTTCAACTTTTTGTATCTTTTGGGGGATTTATTTCTCAGCGTGCCTTCTATTAACTTGAGTCTCCAATATGAAGAAACCATCGCCATAGTTTGGTTCTCCTCTTTAAATATACTTTATAATAATGATTTCAATTTCTGCTCAAGTAAATATATTAAAATATTTATGTTCTATTTTATAAACTTCACTTACCAAAATCAAGTATCACGAAAATTCATACATCTTGTTAAATTCGTCAATAAACTGATCCAATTTTCTTGTATTAGTATCACACCACCATTGTTCAGCTTTTGTAATAGCTTGCAGATAATTAATCCATCGTCCTTCTATGAAATTTAGCACATTGTTTTCTTCTCTGTAAGATTTTAACCAGTTAATCATCTCTTTTGCAAATATTGGAATTTCTCCTTCTATGCTTATGTGAAAATAATCACCCTCAAGATCATCATTCAAATATTCAATAAGCTGTGACCATTCTCCTTTTATTGTAGGTGCCGTTGGACTCTGAGCTAAGTATGAATTACGTTTATCAAGAAGGGTTAAACATAATTTTTCGATGTCAAATGCGGAATATCCTTCCGGCATTGGCTCATTTTCATCTACAAATCTTTCATAATATGCATTAAGATCAGACAAGTTAATTGCTTCACAATGCTGATCGATAAGATTTCGAATGCTAGAAATTATGTATTTTTTGATATTATTAAATAGTGAAAATGTATTTTTTCCAATGCTAATGGTTTTATGGGAACCAACGCAATCCATATCCCATCTAATTAACACAGCATGAGTGTTTAAATTATAAAGCATGGCATTATAATTAATGCATTAGATATATTGATTTGTTGTGTTTTTTTAGTAGTCTGCTGTTCACGATTAAGACCCCTATTTATTAATCAAATACTTTTAAATACTAGCGACAAATAAAACAGTTATATTTTTTTCTACTAAGCAAAATGTAAATAATAAAGATGCGACCCTGATTTCATACAAAAATCTGTTCGCAATCCGCAAGAAGGCGTCTCGCACTTTCTCGTATTTATCCTCTGACGTTAATTCCCTCGGCTTCAAGAGCTGCGAGTTCAGCATATAGTTTCTCCTTTTCGGCCAAAAGTGTACTCTCCGTTGTCGGCGGTGTCAAATTCAAATATTTCAGATCAAACTTCGTGGCGATATTGGTAGTTTTTTTGCCAGCACGCGTACGTCAGTATGTTTAATCTCTGGGTGAGGCTATTGTAACTGGCCGCCTTGATAGTATTGTGATGTGCCATTTAGTATGCGCTTTGTGTCTTGTAGATACAAGCCAAACCATCATCCAAAAGTAAGTATCATAGAATAAATTGTACCTTTCACTTTTTCTATATAACGAAAAGCTAAGCCGGAGCAGCCCAGCGGGCTGCAATCGGGTGCAGCGACGGTTTAGCGCCCTCAATAATACACCTATCTGTACAACCCCTCTAATATTCGCAACGTTGCGAAAATAGTATCAACGACGATCTTCTTGTTAAGTTGTTTCTCTGAATCTTTTATATGCAATACACCATTTGCGGTTTTCCTTATCTGATGCGCTAAATCTAAGCTATCCTTTGACAATACCTTTTCCCACTTCGCCATATTGATGTATCGATTAAGGTTGTCTTCTCTCGCCACGTTAATACCAGTGACTTTAGGGTCTTTGTCTCTAAAAGCTCCTTTCGCCTTGAGCTTTCTATATAACGCCATTTCCAATAATGCGCGGCACAATGCCACACTCGCTCGATATTTGCCAAATGCATACGTTTCCTTAATTTCAGTAAAGTACGAGAGGAGATAAGAAGGAATTTTGAATGATGAAATAATTGGACCAATTGTTATCTGAGCTAAGTAATATGAAGTGACATCAAACCAAGAATGAAAATCTGAAAATATATCTTCAAATTTATCATTTAAGATATCCTCGATTGACGTTGGCATCTTGTTTTCCTGATTCTCAGCGTCTGCATTGATAATTCCCCCTACGTTCTCATAAAACGCAATTGAATATAACTTGTCATTTCTTCTGACTGAATCTAGAAGCCCTAGCGCCTGTTTATCCTGAATATTAAGTTCAGTTACATCCTTAAAGTCTTCGAGAATTTTGTTTCTTGTAGTGAAAGCCTCCCCTGCTATACGAATAATTTCGCGAAGGAATGATATTGACTCATCGGAATTACGTGGTGTTGCCGTTTCATAGTTAAATTTCTTGAATTCCCTTTCCAATAACTCAAGCTTACGTACGTTATCGAGAATTTGTTTTTCGGTTTTGGTCACAGAATCTCCTTTGTTGATATAGGCCCAACATAGAGTTAAGCGGCGAGCCACCGGATTTAATCTTTAACTTTAACTAAATAATTTTTCACCTACATCTCCAGATGCGAGTCCGCTTGAACTCATTGTTAGGCATTTTTTTTATTAAAGGTTGCTCCTTTTTTACCAAATAAAGGATGCAATTCTTCCCAAATAGAATCTTCGATTATCTGTAATACTGCATTATTTACTTTATCTTGTAGATTCCAGATTTTGATTATTAATTTAGAATGATCTAACCACCAGTCATTCAAATATAAAGAATATACTGATCTTGATTTTTTGTTTATTATACCAAGGTGCTGCATTAGACGACGCTGGAGATTATTCTCTTTGCATCCAACATATAATATTTTTTCAGAATTATTAGATAACCAATGAACTGAATCATTAATCCTGCTGATATGATAATTTTTAGGATATTGGGATTTTAATTGCAAAAATGTTTTAGTAACAGCTTCTTTTTTCATTTTAAATTCATCTGCAGAAATAATGTATATACAGTTCCAATAATTTATTTCCTTTAGATCATTAACCAATTTATTAATATCATATTTACTAAGCTTTGGAATTGTGATTATTAATTCTTCTGGGAATGTAACATCCATTGCTATTTTACAATTATTTATAATTATTTTAGACTGTTTTATAATAATATCATGTAAGTTTTTCATAATACTCTTCTGCCCGAAGGGTCTGCCTAACTTTGAAATGAGCTGTGCGAACCGCGACGCCGACTCCCGATAAAATTGAGCGCGAACTCAGCAGGGACACAGTAAAAGTGCCGCCCGATTGCGGTTCGCATCTGGCTCGATTTCAATGGAAGACTAGCGTAGTAATACTCTTCACTAAGCTCTGCATTTTGTAAATCCAAATGCTCTATACAATACTGTGCTATTTTTTCATGCATTTCTTTCCTTTCATAAAAGAAAAAAAATTCATGCTATCATTTCTGGCCGTACGAAAAGCAGAGCCGATAGCAGCCCAACGGGCTGCTATCGGCTCTAGCGCCTTGTTGGCCTCGTTTCAATTACAGCATATTTAAGATTACCGCACACGTTAGCCCACTGTACATTATAGCTTCCATTAAGTGTTACTGTATCGTCTTTCTTTCCTGTTGGTTTTGTAATAGTCCCTTGAAGTATTTTGTGTTGTCTGAAGTAGCCATAGATATCATCACCATTGCCGGAATAAAATAGGGGATCGTCTGCAAAGGCTACAAAAAATGTTTGATCAAAACCTGAACGTTTCAACTGTTCTGCAAACAGAATGTCTTTGCAAAAGTTAAACATCTGTTCGGGATACTGCCCGTTACGTGGATACTTTAGCTCAATGGCGTAGTGAAGCTTTGATTTATCTGAGGCATATATAGAAATATCAATTTCCCTTTTAACAAACTCACCGGCATGGAAGAAGAACGATACGTTTCTTTCAAATTGTATTTTCATATTGGTAAATTGTGACCGGAGAAATATCCCTAATTCATGCTGTAAGCTGAATTCGTTATAGATTTCAATTTTTCCAGTCTTTATTGTATCAATGAATTTTTCAATTGCATTAATCATCTTTTTCTCATCGGGACAACGACGAAATCACCCGGAGAGTGCGATCGGGTGTATTGCCCTTGTTCGGCTTTCATTTCCAATATCTGTTCTCTAAATAATGAAGAACGGATTTTGTGTCTTGCCTTTCTGCAACTGGTTTCAGCAATTCTTCTGGGGTTGTCCCGATAAAAGCATCTTTTTCTTTAAGCGTCTTAATCCATGCATCATGGATATCTGCTCCATTCAAGCCATTTGAGGTAATTCTTTCACGAAGCTCAATATTCTGCATGGGGGCAACATGGAGATGCTTGTAGGAAGATACACCATAGTCTTTCACTTTCACAGACTGACTTCCGAACAATGTTTGCCTCATGAGCTGATAGAACGGTTCAAAATAGAGTGTTGCTGGGTTGGTTCCCGCGACAAACGGCGAGTCTGGGGCTGTTATCAGATTGTCATATCGGCTTGCTCTCTCGGGGATATACTTATCTTCTGGTTGGTACGATTCTGTGTATTTCCACTCTATCAGGTATAACCTTTTGGCCCCCGATCGTAACTGACCTGTCATGGCTGCATCAATGGAGGTGCAGTTAGCCCCGCGAGTGAGAGACTTTTCATTTAGTAAAAATGGGATTTTGGCTTTTTTAGAACCAATGAATTCGAATTCGACATATCCGTCTTCAACAGGTAGCGCTTTAACCACATCGGGATCAATGCTTTTCAGAATCGTGGTCGCAAGATCCTCTCTTTGTCTGATGAAATACAGATGGTTAACACAGGCAATCTGCGATGAAAGCAAGTGCCCAGTGGGCAAATCATCACCGCTACTTTGCCACCACCCAATATTGTTTCGTTTAAAATAGTCAACGGCATCATACCTGATGCCTTCCCATAAGTTGATAATTGGATCAGATAAAGCAAATTCGCGTTCCTTGCCATAAAAGATGCCGTTTCCAGGATCTTTGAAAAACGCCGTCCGTATCAATGTCACTTTTTGTCGCTGTTGTTCTCTATATGTCATATGAAATTTCCCCTATTGTATTGCCGAACGAAGAGCTCACCCGGAGCAGCCTAGCGGGCTACGATCGGGTGGAACGCCGGGTTATGCAATTTTTTGTTGCGCACACTGCTCTTTTTAAGCATTGTCGATTACGGACTTGTCCCGCAATATAAGTTCAAGATCATCCTGTCTTGCGCTAAATACTTGTTTCCGCAAGCCGTACCGAGCACTTACCCATGCATCGAAAAAAGAAAATTTTGATTCCGTTGTCGGTCGATGGCAAATTATATCGTCACTAAGCAATTCCAAGCGACACTGATGAATGGTCTTTTCTGCTATATCCTCCATATAGAAGTGCTTATTAAGATTTATACCTTTTTCTGTTATCTTGAATACGCCCGTAATTTCCTTAAATCCAGCCCTGTAATATATAACAATATCACCTGTTTTGAGGGGCTCCCATTGATTCCTGTTGTAAAATCCAATTAGCCTGTTATCGATGTCCCAAAGATCACGGTGATGAACGATGAACCAGATATTTGGCGTTGCCTTTTTCTGGCGAAAAGATTTCAAATCCTTTTTTCTTTCATCTTCTACTTTATGCACGGAAGTGCCTGATGCGGTTATAATAATTTCCATAATCTGTTTCAGGCTCTCGCATTTCATGCGTTGGCTATCAGTGTCATACCTCCACCCTGTTGGAAATGTAAGGAATATCGAGACGGCATTAGAAAATGAAGCCTGATTTTGTATGACCTTGCCACACTTCAAAGCATTGGTATACTGATCTGGAGTGGCGAATGAGGCCATAACGTCGTATTGAGTCTTTCCAAAACATATGACGTTCTTGATATCATACTTCGCCAATAGTTCTTCTATCCTCCTTTTTCCTGCAAGTATCATTTTCTGGTATTCACCGACTCCAAAGATTTCCGGCAGCTCATGCGGATAATTGCTTGGAAATGAAAGCAATACGGCTATAAATATTCGGAAAGGGCTTTCATATCTATTTTCAATCATCAGCGAGGGGGTAATCTGATTAGCGTGTTTGAAATATCCTGTCCCCCTTAACGTATTCCAGAAAGGATTCTCCTTCCCAACTCGATTTGGAGAAAGAAACATTCCCTGCCGAACAGAATGGGGGTGAGGATTACTCAATAATATTAAGATCGGAATTTTCCTGTTGTCGTTAGGAACCAAGGGACCCTCTGTGCGATATCGTATCTGCCGAGCGATATCATCAAATTTATATAGGTCAATAGAGTCCTGAAGTTTTTGCTGAATATTTGATTTTATATCAGGGTAATTCGCTTCAAACTTTAATGTGTCATCACAAATGACTGATTGGCTATTCATATCGTGCACCCTTTCCAAAGCCATCTTCATTCATTTAAATGCATAACGAAAAGCTCAGCCGGAGCGCAGCGATCGGCTGTAGCAACTGGTTATCCGCTTTATTTAAATATTACCGAGTAAATCAAGTATTCTGCTTCCTTATTAGCAAATTCTTTTTTATTCGAATACTCTTTATAAAACCTTTCTAAAGTATATTGTCCTCTAATATTTTTTTGCAAGTCTGTATCGCTAAGATCAGGGTCCCAAAGAAAATACTTACCTTTACTTTTGCCAGCAACCAACCTAGAATGATCATCATATCCACAGATAATATGATAACCGTATTTTTTGTTATCCTCAATTAGACTTTTTGCACAGTCAATATTGTTTGTTTTCTTAATGCCAATAAATTGAATTGATAAATCTATTATCCCTCTTTTTGGATGATATACTTTTTTTAATTTAACTTCTTTATCTTTTATATCCGGTTTGTTTTGATCCCAAACTAAATGTGTTGAACGACCATTTAATTTTTTTGATTTTAAGCTGTAATCAGGTTTGAAAAATTTTAATTCTTTCATCTTTGAAGATAAGTATGCCGGGTTAATTCCTATAATCATTGACAAGCACACGAAGTGGCAGCCTGAATCCTCAATATTGTTCCATTCCCTGTCCCCTTTAGTTGCTCTTGAAATTTGACGGAAATTATTGACCAAAAAAGTATTTTTATACCAACGCTGGCTTTCATACCTTTCATACCATTTTTCCATATTATTTTTTTGCATAACAAATAATATATGAACTTCTCTTTTTCCACTTATTTAAATATTAAAATAGCATAACTTCTTTTTCTCTTAAAGAGAAATATTCCATTATTATCATTTCATGGCTGCTAATTTTAATGATTTGCTTCTTTCTGGAAGTAGCACTTATTTATAGCTAAGCATCACTCATCCAAATAAAAATATTCCACTGCCTCATCCATCAGCTTCATAAAAAATCCATGGTCATTTAAACATTCTTGGCGATGTTTGGTTGCTTCAGAACCTTTATTACCCCTGAAGAATACATCAACCAGCTGCTCGTATTTCATTCGGGCCTTCTTAGAGACCACAGAATCCTTTGACAGCATGTATCTTTCGAGATTAACGACAGCTTCTTTTATCTCATAAATTGATTCTATGGGCGTCATTATGGCCTCCTCTCATTTCCTTTGTTTTGGTAATTTTGCTTGCAGACTTTTCATTCCTTCCGGTTATTTCTATTTACTGGAAGAAATTTTAAAACATTTTACAGCTCTTACCCCTGAATTATCTGATCTAATTTATGACTATCAATATTGGTATTAATCTGTACCCATAAAGGCAGGTGATCTGACAATTGATAAGTGAAATCAATTTTTTTCATCCCCGGAAATAACCGAGTGACGTTCCCATTATAGAAATCTAATACTCCGCCGTTATTTGTAAAATTATCGGAATAAATAGGTAAATGAAATATCTGATCATATCGTTTGTTCTTTTCAAGATTCGATCCCGGGTCACTTTTCAGAAGTGCGTTTGGTATAATAAGCCCTTTACTTACCATCGCTTCAAACAAAGGACTTTTTCTACTGGGGATGTTAAAATCACCCATGACAATTATATCCTTGTCCTCAACGTTCTTTTCTTTCCTTTTAGCATCGACCCAGTCAGCGAGTAGCGAGATCTCGCGGACACGATTTTTTTCGTTGTCTCCCCAACGAATATGCGTAGTAAGTAATACAAAATCGAAATTGCCCGATTTAAATGATGCCATATAGGGACTTCTCCACCAGGAAATGTCTGCTAAATATTCCGTCCCTTTCTTCGTTCGGGGAGGATTAGCTTCTGCAGCCAACCCATTAAATGATATTGAACGCTTATCATAGACATAGGCAATCCGCTCTCTATTGCCGCCAGCATCAGGTATCATATCAGAATATATCGCTCGCCAGTATGGTCCCAGAATGTTTAAAACACGCTTTAAATCGTTAAGATCGTCTCGAAGTTCCACAATACCAATAATATCAAACTGGCCAAGAATTTCCGCAATATAATGAACGGCTGCTTCGCTTCTTCTTTTCTTGCCAAATTCACGGATATTCCAGGTAGCCACATTTATTGTTTCATCCAATTTTGAAGAAGGTATTTTGGAGAGTTCAATCCGTTCCTTAAGCTCTAACAATCCCTTTGCAATTTCTTTAGAAACGTTGCCATGAAACATGTTAGATCTCCTTTTAGTATTTTGTGTTTTGTATTACCGGTTTTATTTTATAATTTTTAACCCACTCCAGTAATTTATCTTCACCTAATTCCGACGCCTTTTTCGCGTCGCGATATCCCCATAAATATTTTTTCTGTTCAAGATAACTAATGCCTCGAAATAAGTAAGCTTCGCCATTATCCGGGCTAAGGCTTATTGCCGTGTTGAAGTCTTGAATAGCGCGTTCGTTCTGCCCCAAATCCCCATAAGCCAGAGCCCGATCAAGATATGCTTCGGCATATTTAGGTTTAAGCCGAATAGCTTCATTATAATCCTCAATAGCTTTTTCATGCTCACCTAACAAATCATAAACAACTCCACGTTTTTTATACGCAATGGCAATTTGCGGATATATTTCTATAAACTTGCTGAAATTTTCTATTGCTTTATGTAAGTCCCCAAGCTTTTTATATTCGAATGCCCGGCTGTAATAAGCACGCACGTTTTCAGGATTAAGTCTAATGGATTTATTATAATCTCTTAGCGCTTTTTTATTGTGACCGAGTTCAGTATATGCTCTTCCCCTGTGATAATAGGTATCTGAATCATCAGGATGTATTTTGATTGATTTAGTAAATACTTTGACAGCAAATTCATAATTGCCGTTGTCGTTTGCGTTTATACCTATATCATTCAAGGCTGAAGCATCATGTATTTCTCTGATATTGGACATGATTTATAAATCTTTCTGTAAGCATGGTGGATTGGGCTACAAAACAACCTCTGATAAACTTAAATAATTACCTGATTTATGAGCTAGTACACCCGTCCCCAATTATTTTAATGCTACTGCAGAACAGTTCACTATCGAGTACCGGGATTCCTGTAGTTGGCATAGGGGTTTAAGCCAGTAATCATTATTTGACATTCTCCAACAATCTCTGCGGACTCCAGATTTGCTCGGCAAGCTTTATGTAAAGTTCCTGTCGGGAATCCAGATCAGCTTTTTTAAATTCTGCATGCTCCCTGAAGGGAATACCGCTTTCTGCTAAGAATTTCTTGAAGCCTGGATCATGTGTGTAGGCGTCTTCATGCAGGCTCTGCGCAAGAAGGTTTTGCTTTATAATATAATACTTGCGCTTTTCGTTATAGGGTAAATCACCATAGCTGGCATTGAAGCTTTTTGGAAGCAATAGAAGCCCACCGATGCGATTGCGATACTCGTCAAAGTCTGCGGCATGAGCAAATTCGTCCATATGCCATTCGGGATGGTTTGCCCAGATATGTTCTATTTCATAACCGTTTTTGCCCCCGCGTTGGATGTATTCACGATATCGCGATGGACGTCCTGAACGGGTTTCTACGTAATCAGTTATGCGGGCAAGCAGGCGGTGAATAAGCCTACCGTTTGTTCCATGCAAGCGGAATCTATCATTAGATGAAAAAGTTTCTGCTTCCTTGGTTAAGCTTTCATAGAGCATGTTTGCTAATTCTTCAGCGCTTTTACCTCGAATATCGCGCATCAACAAAAACATGGCGTATTGCATGGTTGAATAATCAATAGAGCGCCAGTTCCAGATTCGTCTTGTTATAAGGATGTCAAGATATGAAGAAACCACTTTCAGTTTTCGAAGGCTTTCTTCTTCGTTTTCTTTGACTTTCAGAGGAGCAAGCAAAACCGGATATTGAAGCGTGAAGTTATTTTGCGCGTTAAAGTGGATAGCTTCAATTCCCTTTGTCAATATTTCCGCCGCTTGTCGAATGCGCAAATACCAATGCGCATAGAAAGAGAAATCTTCCTCGATAAAGCTAGAAAACTTTAAGCTGCTCATAAGGCCAAGCTTGTTTTCATGTTCGCGCACCCAACGATGAAATTCCGTACCGATCAGATCAAAATCGCCCGGTTGGGCATCACGTTTGCGCTCACGGATGGTTTGCGCATATTGGCTCCTGAGCCATGCCTTTATCGAATCGGCATCCTCGTCTTTGCCTATTTCTTTAAATTTGCCGATATGTTTTCGCCAGATGTTGCTCGCTTTATTTCTACTATCTCTATCTGTAATATTCGCAAGCACATACCCCTTCAGCATATCCGTCGGGGTTAGCGACAATCCTCGATCATTCATCGTCTCAAATATCGTGTAAGCATCAGTATCTGAATATGCCGTTATTTCTACCATATATACATTTTCAATGAGCCAATCGGCAAAATAAGGCAATGTTTCGTTACCCAAATCAAATGGAAATAATTCTTCGATGTCATGATATCGAAGGAGAATATTAAGGACAGATTCAGACTGACCATCTTCACTAAATTCCTTCCCTGCAAACAACGCTTCCATGACATCGGCACGTTCTTCTACGTCAAGGTTAAATGATCGCTTGCCATACTTCTGTGAAAAAATAAGATCAGCCAACTGAGCCTTTTGATCGTCATCTTTAAGCTCTCGATATATATGAATGAGAAGAAGCGTAATTGTTGTCAGGCGCTGTTGTCCGTCAATAACAAACTTGTGGCCATCTTTATCGCAGATAATGATAGAGCCCAAAAAATATCTATTATAATTTTCAACAGCACTGCGATCATTGTCCGGTTTGTGACTATCTAAAAATTTTTCCGTGAGGTCATCGATCAGTTCGGCAACCTGTTTCTTTTCCCAGCGATACTCGCGCTGATAATAATCTATGGCAAATTTAGCACCGTTAAGAAGCATTCTCACATTTTTAGCATCACCACCAATTTCTTTCATTTTTTGTCTCCTATATTTTCTTCCAATAACCTTTCCTTTTCCTTGTCAGCGCGATGATTTCGGCGCTTATTTCCGCCAGAAAAGCATATTCTAGTTGTCTCTCTTTTATCCCTCGGTTTCACTTTAATGCCCGTTCCAAGAGATTTAGCCCATACAGCTCAAATATAAATGATAAAATATTTTTCACTCTTTTGTCTCTCTTTATTTTTAAGACCTGACACCAATATAACAATGTCACAATTATTATATTTAAACATTAGCCCAAGCGTATATGTTACCTATTATTTTACCCTAAACTGTTTTTCCCTTTAGTATTGCATAAACGGCATTTTCTAATTCGTTTATTATGTTTTTTGATTTTAATAAAAGCTCGCCCAATATTTGTCACATATTTTTTCAACTAAACGAAATGTCAAGAATAAAGACTCTACCCCGATTTTACCCCCGCTGTATATATTTTCACTGACTCCTTGACTTTTACATCCATACATAATCGCTTCTCTTATGAAATTGAAAATGCCTTCTGTATGATGCCAGCTTTGTATCCGGTGGTCTTGTTTTCAAAAAATGCTTTTAGTGTTTCTTTTTTCTGACTAGTTGGGGCATGGTTAACGATATATTCGTAGAGAGTCTCCCAAGTGATCCTCTTAAAATGCCGTTGATCATTAGTGATCGCGTGGGGCAGAAATCGTTCTTCTATGTCTTGATCCCGCTTGGATAGGACAATATTGAGCAAGTAGAAATCACGGTTCATTTCCTTCGCCATCCAACTGCCGAACAACCAAAATCTGAGCAGTTCATACTTTTTTGCTTGCACCGCTACTGTGTCAAAATCAGAACGGAAAACATGCTTGTACCATCCATTGCCGCCGTGCATATATTGTTGGCCCGTATGTTTGCTTTGTGTGTTATTCGTCGCCGTCAGTTTTGCTTCAACAAATAAAAGGGTTTTGTCGGTGACAGCTATCAGATCCGGCTCGGAACCACTCTTCGGGTTTTCACCAAATGCATGTCTAGCCTTTTTCAATTCTGACCAGACGCCCCTATCCTTCGCTGAATATGACCAATAAATCAATTCAGATGAGTGACAAGTAGTCTGGATGATTTGAGACAACAGGCCGTTCAACTGTCCGGAAGTCTCCAAGTACCGGAATATGTTCCAGGTCACTGCATCTTCACTGTTGTCCCGCGCCATCCGACATTCTCGTTTGACTTTTATGACCTCTTTCAAAAAATCCAAATCAACTGAACTTTGCCAAAGAAGATTCTCTTTTACATTACTATACTCAAAAGTGCTTGGTGAAATATAAATATGATGGTCAGGACACATGAATCGGTCTTCGCGCCGAAAGTTGTGGCGCTGCCTTTCTACAACACATCTACAGTTTTTAACCGGGCATTCAACGGTACGATCATTGATCGCAATCGTATCTTTTAGGTTTTGTTTTCCGTACAATCGATACCTTCTCTCAAATTTTATTGGCCACTTGTGCTTTCTTCTCTTCATCTAATTCATGACATTGTTGTTTCTCGTCCTTCTTCATAAATATGTGCAGTCCAGTAATCTGCCCAATGCAACAGAAGAGTTAGTGGCTCCTCCTTATGGGCAATAATTTTATTATCATCGATATACTGTCCATCATGATAAGCAATTGCCTGTGCCTCAGCATCCGATAGAGGAATGTGTTTGGTTATAATGTAGAGACTGCGAATAGCCAATCCCATAGCCACAACATCCGGGTTAATCTTGTATTTTATACCCTTGCTTTTTACCATCCATTCATTGTCGTTAGGCAAATATAATGGCTTGCCAGGCATTCCCAGCTTGCCCACATCATGAAAGAGACCAACGATAGCACAGCTTTCTTCTGTTATTGCGGGGGCGAGAAATTCACGAAACCGCAAAAGAGTTTCGGCTACACCTACGCCATGCTTTAACAAACCTTGCTCTTCCGCCAGATGAAACCGTGTGCTGGCAGGAGAATCGAGCCAAGTGGTATCATTCTCCAAAAACAGTAAAAATTTATCAAAGTAATCCCTTCTGTTAATGACTTTTTCTTTTAATTTTTCGTAACGATCACATAACTCCATAAAAAACCTTTATTAATTAACCTCTCTTTTTCGTATAATTATTAGCGTTTTTTCTTCTTCATTGCCATCAACACAGCCAGCAGGAATAAAACGCGCAATTTATCATATTCCCTTTTCCCCATATCTGCCTCAAGTTTGGACAGCGTCTTTTCAATAATCTCTCTTTCTTCCTGGTCTCCAAATTCCAGCGCAGTCTCTTTAGCTTCATTTAATGCTTCCAATGCTTCATTATACCAGCCCTTATCCTTATAGCAAAGGCCAAGCTCATGGTAAGCCAGCGCGTCGGTGGGGTCTAAGTCGAGAATTATTTTTACCTCTTTTATGGACTCATCTGTCCATTTCATGGAGCCGTAAGCGCTTGCTAAAAAGAACCGTACATCAGTATCGAATGGAAAATCTTTCAGGTATTCCGAATAAATCTGTACTGCTTCGTTATACCAACTCAAACTTAAGAAACAGCACCCCAGTTCGAACATTACGCGCCCTTTGGCTTCTGGTTCATCTAACATTTCCAACATTCCCAAACATTGTTGCAGCTTGGGAATGGCTTCTATAAAGTATTCGTGATCTACGAGTACGCATGATTCGCGCCACAGTTCCTGAATGATATCAAATTTATTTTTTGTCATTTTTCATACTTCTTTCAGATTAGTAACAATTTGCCGACATCTTAGATTTTTTTTCTTTAAATTTTCGATATTGCTAAATATATTTTCCGCTATCCTGATAAAGCTCTTCCAATGTGCCAAGTACAATACGTATTGAGGCTCTACTTTGAGGTGTATGCTCCTGGGATACGAGAGGATCTTCCTGCATTGCGAAAATCTGCTCAAGATTCTGTTTGGAAAAACGTATTTCTACGAATGTATCTTTTTTAACAGTCAAGTTATCTTTGAATGTATTCAGGTCATGGGTTAACTTTGCCAGTTTATTCAGAGATGTTTTTGACATTGCCTGTTTATCTTTTTCCAGCTGGGATATTTGTTCAATTAAGTTTAGCACAAACCTCTTGTTTTCGGAGTCATCAATTAAATCTGGTAAGCTTTTTAATATTGCTGTCGGGTCATCTGATATGTTGCACTGATCTGTTTCTGATGAAAGCACCAGGTACCCGTTTAATTGATCATATTTATCCATGATTTTTTTAAAAAGGATATTTGCATGCTTTACCGCAATCTGTAATCGGTCTTTTTTCATGATAGCCTGTTCCTTATTTTAAAATCAAATCAAACGGTTTTTATTATATTGATTGTTTATCCGGAAAACTTCTTCCACTTCTTCAAGGGAGTATTCTGGCGGCAATGGCGAATATTGCGGATCAATAAGCATAGCAGAACATTTATCATCAGTGAGAATAGAATAGCGGCCGGTGGCGGTCATGATTTTACCTTCTGTAATTTCAGCGACAATTTTCTTTCCATCGTCAAGATATTCGGGCAGAAAATACAGATTTAGTTTAAATACCTTCCCCATACTGTCCAGGGCCAGGCAATCAACATCGACCTGTATGGCAGGGTCTGTTTTTTCGTTAAAAGTTGATTTCACGGAAAGAATTTTTACAATGGTGTTGAGCTCACCTCCATGAGTAAAAAAATAAAAAGGCACGATGTCATGAACTTCACCCGTTTCTTTATTGGTGATTGTGCCGGTAATTATTTTGTCCTTCACTTTATGACACCTTCATTGAATAATTTACGAAAAATGTACCGGATCCCTTTTATGCCAGAATCTAAACTTTCTTTTTTGATAATTCAATGATGTGACGACAAGGGCATGTCGCATTATCAGCTTTGTTATTTATTTACATTAACTACATGATATTGCTAATGCTTTTGTATGCAAAAGCAAGACTAGCAAATAGATTTTTAGTCGAGAATTGTTGCATTGCACCATATTGCTTATTTGATCCTAATTGGTGAGCATTAACAACCGTCCTCTTTTCACTATTCATTCGTCTTTTTTCTTGGTCGCGGTAATATCGTCTCTCTTGGCCGCGTCATTATTTTGTACGGTTTTATCCTCTTCCTTAAGCAACCCCGCGGCCCTGAATGATTCTATGCAGCTTTTCTTGAAGTCTTCAAAGCTCTGTCCTTTCCCTCTCGCTATAAAAACCGCTTTTTTTTGTTCAGTCATAAAATCCTCCTTTAAATTTTTATGAAGTTGAATTTTTCGATCTGGAATTGCAGCGGCATTCACAGGGCATCAAACAAAAAACCCCACGGCTAAACACCGTATGGTCTTACCGGACGTTTAGCACCTTGATGAGGCGGCTGCAATTACCTAAATCAACCCGCCGTTACTGATTAAATTGTCAAAAATAAAACGACAAAAGCGCTTAGCGCATTTATATAGCGGAGCAAGCAAGCTATTAAATCACCGCTGTTTGTTATGCGTTTAAAAAACTTTCCCTCTTTCTATTTTAGTCCAGCAGCTTCTCTTAGCGCATCTACTTTGTCCGTTCTTTCCCAAGGAAAGCCTTTGCGGCCAAAGTGTCCATAGTTGCAGCTTTTGCGATAGCTCCATCCTTCAGGTGTTGTAAGTCCCAAATCCTTAATCATCATAGCCGGTCGGAAATCAAAGATTTTACCTTCCATGAGAATCCTTTCGATTTTATTTTCTGGTATTTTTCCGGTGCCGTACGTACTGACGTTGAGGCTCAGAGGTTTGGCAACTCCAATCGCGTACGCTATCTGAATCTCACATTTATCAGCCAGCTTGGCTGCCACGACGTTTTTCGCCACATATCGCGCGTAATAGGCTGCGGAACGATCAACCTTTGAAGGATCTTTACCCGAAAAAGCTCCACCCCCATGCGAGCCCACACCGCCATAGGAATCAACAATAATCTTCCGGCCAGTTACACCGGAATCGCCGCAGGGGCCACCAATTACGAATCTACCTGTCGGATTGATTAAAAACTTTGTCCTGTTGGTCAGCAATCCGGTCTTACCAAGAACATCACGCGCGACTTCAATCAGATCTTTTCTTATCTGCGTCAGAGGAACTGCGCGGGTCTGATGAGAAATAACTACTGTTGTAATTTTTATAGCCTTCCCGTTATCGTGTAGCACGCTGACCTGCGCCTTGGAATCAGGGCGGAGATATTTTATTACATTATTCTTGCGTAGTCGGGTCAGTTCTTCAAGCAGCATATGTGCATACACAATCGGAGCAGGCATCATTTGCGGAGTAGCATTGGTTGCGTATCCGAACATCATGCCCTGGTCTCCCGCACCCTGGTCAATGGGTAGTTTTTTACTTACCCCCTGGTCAATATCCTCAGACTGCCCATGAATCGCATTAACATAGTTGAAACTATCCCAGCTAAATCCTTCGGATGGATCATCATACCCAATATCCTTTACGACCTGACGAGCGATTTCCTTCGGATTGATTTCTTTCCAGTTCTTGCATTTTATTTCACCAAGATTAACTACAATATTTGGTCCCACCGCCGTTTCGCAACCGACATGAGCTTTTGGATCTTTAGCCAGGCAGGCGTCCAATACCGCGTCTGAAATCTGATCACATATCTTGTCCGGATGTCCTTCCGAAACCGATTCTGAAGTATAAATGTGTCGTGTCTTTAATTTGCTCATTTCATTCTCCCTTTAAATTTTTAATTTTTTTATAATCTCTCCAGAAACAAAAAACCCGTGCTAAAAAGGTCACGGGCTCATAAACAAAACCACTTCGGCCTTTCAGCACATTTTTATAGCGGAGCAAGTAACCTATATAAATCGCCGCTTTATTCGTTTAATTTTTTCTTCTTATCGCTTTATTCTCCTGAATGCCTTAAAACAAAAAAACCCGAGCCAAAGGCTACGGGTCACCAGCCTTTAGCACATTTATATAGCGGAGCAATTAACCTGCATAAATCACCGCTGTTGAGTATATGATACTCCCATTATTAATTTTGTCAATAAATATTTCCCGTAAAATTTTGTAATGTCAAATTTACCTTCATCCTTCAGTCCCACACGAATTCCGGCAGCTACGCCCAGCGCATGCAGGGAATGCCACGGGGTGATCAATCCTTACATGTAATAATGGATCTTTGTGTATTGTAGGGCGCGTTTCCCAAAACGCGCCGTTACCTTTTTGTTTAAATGAAATGTCAAGAATAAAGATTTGACCTCCGTTACCAAAATTAGGAAGACATCTTTCTCGACAAACGTTATGTTTCTTGCTATTAATGAGCTATTAATTGAGGTTGAAAAATGAATAAAGAACCAGAAGTAGAATTGACAAAAAACGCTTTAAGATTGAATGAAGTAAATAGGTTGGTAGTGAAAGCTGTCACAAAAGGCCAGTCGAAGGAAATGTTAAAGCTGCTTGATGAATTTAGACTACTAAAAAAGACGCTAAAAATTGGGTTGATAGATACTTCTATCCCCAAAATCAATGACAAGAAGGCTAAAGAAGTAATGCATCGTATTATTGCAGAACATGTTTTTGAAGCTGATAAAATAATTGCCCATTTTGAAGGAGTTTCAGGAGAAAAATTAAATGTCAACGAATTAGATCCAGAAGAAACCGATCAGCTAGAATCTGATCTTTTTTATTCATGGTTCAGCGGCTATGAATACGTTAATGGTCTTTATGAAATAGGAACAGTGATCTTGGGGACAGCTGTTCCTAAAATACTTATGAAATTTGTCGACGAGGCACGATCTTGTTTTGCTTTCCAACAATACAATGCACTATGTTCTTTATGCCGAACAATTTTAGAGGTAGCCGTTAGGGATATATGCAAAAGAAAACAGTTTATAAAGGAAAATAACGATAATGTTATTCCTTTCGATAATTATAATAAGGATAACATTTCACAATTGATTAATAAAATTTCTTGGGGTGAATTAAGAAAAAAAATTAAAGATATTTATTACAATAAAACAAGTTTTCTGATTCATGGCCACAAAACGATAAAAAGAAAAGAGGCCAAAGAGCTTTTCAGGGAAACAATTATGGTAGTTCAATATCTGTATTCAAAAAATAGTTGCTAGGCTTAGGCGTCCTTGGACTAGCTTTAACTATAGTGCCACTGTGAATTATAGTTTCCCAACATAATATCTGCTTATTTATGTTCAAATTATTACGGCGCAAGAATAAATAGAACCGTCCACGATTAACTCAATTGTTTGTCCCGTTTTTTTGTTATTTTGCGATGGTACTTTTATCTGCTGAATAAATTAAGTTTGGTTGTTATGCAGATTCATCTTGTACTTCTTAACCATCTTACTGAATTCATGGTCCATGACAGTGATGTGAAATTTGAACAGAATACTGCAAATGGCATCCACATCCTTCGGGTGCGAACCGTCTGCATGAGCTGACAAATGGCCGTGCGCGAAAATATGTCGAACGGCGGCTGCCACGAAAGTGATGTTGTTGGAGTTGCCAGATTGGATCGCAAGCAATTCCTTCTTCAATTTCTTATTAACATGCTGTATCAAGAATGAGAGAAAAATCCCTTGCCGATCATGCTTACGCATAATCTGAAGATTCTGGGCAGGCGCGTAGGCACGAAGGCTGGGTAATATCGTATAAGAAGTCTTTCCGATAAGTGCCATTAACCGCTCGAAAGCCGACCAAACAAGGAAGACGCGAAAGAGTGCACTGTATCCTTTGACCGTATCCATTGTGTAGTCATTGAGGAGAATACCCTCAAAGGACTTCGCAACGCGAAATCGAGCCACGAAACGAGAGACATCTCCATTTGACCCGTGAAAGCCCATAGAAGGCGCCTGATGTCCAGACTTTGATAGTTCACGGAAACTAGCGTAACCACTTGGCGTGTTATTTAGCGCAGGATCCCTTACGATTAGTCCCATCCTTATATTTCCTTTTTATTTTAAATAAAAACGTCACGAAAATGCCCAAGAAATTTTCTATCCGAAGACAGATTTTTGATGGCAAATATAATGGTTGAGATGGCAGATAGTTGGACCCAAACAGATCAGGACACTGTTGCGGGTATGCGTATATTCTTTCAGCCACATAATTATAATGGTAGCTGGCTGCATTGAATCTCGCTATTTTTAATGAAGCGTTACTTGTGATCATATAATACACATAATATTAATTCCGAATATTTTCTAACAATAATTTTAAACAATGGGTATTGGAATTTGACTGATAGAAATTGTTTTATCATGGTCTTTGTAGCAGCCTGTTTCTGAAATTTCCTGGAGTATGCGCGCTGCTTCTTTCTCGCAGCGTATTACAAGATCGTTCAGGATGTTTTCTTTTGAGCTGTCACCCCTGCCATACATAAGAGTAAAATTAGAAGGGAGATAAACATTTTTTAAAATAGGTAATTGCCTATTATTGTGCTGATTATGATTATCGAGGTCATGATCTGAGACTAAACAAAATTTTTTCATCCTATAGTCAGATTCACGGGTAATTCTGTTAATAGCAAGTATCCATCCGTATTTTTCTGGAGATAATTCATTAGGAAGGTTTCGAAAAAGACAGGCACCATGCGGCAAGAATTCAAGAGCATAATTATTTGGCCCGGCAGGGAACCCCAGCGCATGCAGGGAATGTCGGAGCCTCTGCCCTTCACTTAAATAGAACCGTCCCCTTTATTGTCTCATATTCAAGAATTGACCAGCCAGTAATTAAAAAGAACCATCCCTTTTTTTCACTTCAGTCTTTTCATATCGCCAATTGTCAAGAATAAAGATGCGACCCCGATTGGTATATATAGCCCATTTTTAACCTCCTTGTTCGTGAAATTGATTTTTCAAGACCTGACTCCAATTCTCTTAATATAATGTTATATCATCTTCCATCCCAAGCTCTCTCAAAGCAGACTTTATCTCTTCTATCTTTTGTTTTGAAATGCCTTCCGCTTGATCAATTTCAATATTAAGGATAATTTTCAAATCTGAACTGGTCACGTACTTTGATAGAACTTTTGTATAAAAATTCATCCATTTCTGAGGCTGAATTTCCCCAGACCATTTTATTTTTTTAGCTTCATCAGTTTTTTTAGGTGGCTTTGGCGGTTCTTTTTCTTTTGATATAGTTATTTCAGCATAGGCATTCAACTTTTCTACTGCTGCGGTAATTTTAAACGTGCCTTCTTCTTTACCAGCCTTGAAAACACCTTTTTTATCAACACTACCGCCCTGTGCTTCCCAAATTATACTCTTAATTTCGATGGAGTTTTCATGTTGATCAAATCCTTTTGCTAAAAACCCCTGACTCTTTCCAGGTTGGATAATTGTAGATGCGGGAGATACTTCTATGCGGGTGAGCCTTGGCGGTTCAATTCTTATCTTTGCCTCTTCTGCTGTTATAATAAACATATCATCTGATATTTCAACATCAGACGAACTTATGCTTTCATTAAAATGGAATGGTTTATATTTCCCGCCGGAAGTTTTCCCGACATAGGCAATCATGCCGTTTGAAACTCCACGGGCAATCGTATCTTTTATAGAATCAGGATCAAGAAGGCGGGGAAATTGCGGAGAAGCAAAAAAAGTATTCCTTACGGTCTTTGTGCTCCACTCTTTAAAAGCTGGTGGCCAGTTGCGGACAAGGAAGTTCGGACTGATATCTTTTTCAACGTGTCCGTCTTGCCGCAAACGATTGAATATATGTGTCATTATAGAATCAGCCGCGCTTGAATGGGACAACCCTAAATCAATCTCAAGCCAATCATTATTTTTCCCAAGAATCATAACTTTGTTGTAGGTTCTCCATACTGATTCTTTGAGGTCACGTTCAGCCTTCTTGATATTTGTTATAATCTGGTTTTTTTGTGCATCGTCAAGTTTAATCTCATGTACTTCATCCTGTATATCATTCCACGCAAGAAGTTTACGTGCTTCCTCAAAAAGCATGTCAGATTTTTCAGGCACACACCAAATAAGTGCACTCTTAAAAGTACGTGCAGATGTGCCGCATTCCTTTGTCATCTGATCAATAGTCTGTTTCACTTTTTTGTTATCTGTCACTTGCTCAGGTGATAGAATAACAACAGACAATGCTGGCCTGTCTGGAATTTGATTACTTTTCTCAGGAAAGAAAAACCGTTCAGCACCATTTCCTGCTGTGAAAATCTTTTTTATCTCTCCTTTAACAGTTTCTTCAATTCGTTCCTGTTTGATATTGGATCTGCGGTCTGCAAGAAGTTTATTCAAGTTAGGAAGGAGGCTGAACCGGTATTTATTCTTTTCTACAGAAAGGTAGTAGCAAGATTCGGTTAAGGATTCTAAAACAGTTTCCACATTGCCAATATCAATATCGGGGTCGGCAACAGCAAGCCTGACCTCAGGTAAGGTTGCTTCAGTCTTGGTCTGGCCGCCATTTGACTCAAAAAATATTGCTGTTGCAGATTTTTGATGAAGCCTGCTTTTTTTAATTGCATCAACTGCTTCCTTATCAAGCCGAATGGCAAAAGCATCTTTTTTGCCGGTAATATCTGTTGTGACTGCACCTTCTAAACGACTCTCACCCAGCTGTTCAAACATGGCCGCACGAAACATAGGATCATCAAGGGGTGCTGTGCCAAGTGTAATAAGAGGATCTTTATATGCACCCTTAAATCCATCCTGATATGCTTTAGCTACCCAGAGAGCAAGCAGCCTAAGAATGCCTCTTGTTTGCTGAAATCTTGGCAGTGCCTGCCATTTACGTTGAAATACGGAAAGAACCGAAGGATGAAAAGGGTATGTTGTAGAGAATATTTCTCTTGCGTTGTCCACAGGGAACCAACTTGGAATTTGCTGACGATGCTCAATAATCCAGTCTGCATATTCGGATGTCGTGTTTTTTGCATCATTAGGTAAACCACCCCAGTCAAAAAGCCGTCTTCTTATAATTTCAGAGGTTTCTTCCTCTGCGGACATTATTACCGCTTTCCCGACACGATCCAATAATTTTTTAAATCTACTGTATTCCGTCTGATCGTCTGCTGTCATTTCAAGTTCGGATGCTGGTATGGAAACAGCCAGAACAACATTATCATGCGAGCGTACTTCTTCTGACAGGTTTTGAATAAAATTATAAAGCTGTGTGGCTAGCCCGCTCTTACGATTACGGCTTATGTAATTCATAAGTTCATCAAAAAGTATTAAGGCAGGTTCTTTCTCAGGAAGGAATTTTCTAATTATCTCAGTCGATGGGGCAATAACTTGTTTTTCATGTTCTTCAACAAACTTGAAGGCCTTTTCACCTCCAAGCTGAAAAGCAATTTCGCCCCAGGGTGTTTTTCGCAGGGGTGTCCCGTCACTTCCACCTCTTCCTGTAATTGAATCAAACTCAGTTCCCACAAAAACAGCTGTCTTGGCATTTGGTACTTTATCCACTTTTGCCTTAGTAAGAACGGCTTGAACACCTTTCCAACTACCAGCGGCGCTGCCGCCTCTAGCAAGATGATACAGAAGCGTCAATGCATGGGTTTTGCCACCCCCAAACTGAGTGGTCATATTAAATACAGATGAAGTTTCAACTTTAATACCAGATAAACGTCGCACAACTTCAGCGGCAAGGTCTGTAAGGTTTTTTGTTAAAAATGTTCGCTCGAAAAACTTTTCAGGATTTTGATAGACAGCTGGTGCTTTGCCATCTCGCACATGGTCAAGGTGTACGGCAAACTCAGAAGCATCAATGGGGCGACCATCTCTTAAATCTTCTCGTGGAGTGACCACTTTATACCAAGGCTTTAACCCCATACTCTTATATCCTCCTTACAGTAGGCCAAAAGTGCCTGTGTTTTTATTTAGCTGCCACCACTTAAAAAATCTGTATGGAAATATATCAGCATCTACTCTACTACCTACAGCTATTATTGTTTCGCCATCAAGACGAAGACGCCCTGATATACCCATAGCATGAATTACATCATCTTGAAGTTGTTTAACTAATATTGAGCCATCAGTCGCTGTTTTGCGATAACAAAAAATAATTCTCAGATCTGCCCGAACACATAATAGCTTCCAAAGAGAATAAGCAATCTGGTCATTATCAAGACTATTTTCAAGCTCAAAAACCGCAATGGGGAAACGCCATTTTTTATAGCTATCAGGAAATGCCATAACATCAAGAGCTAAATATTCATTTCGTTTTACAGGGAGAAGCTCATATTGATGCCCTTTTGCAGATGCACTCCATTCCAATTTTTTGCAAGTTTTAACACATACCGCCGTTAAAGTTTTAGTCCAATCAGTAAGTTTTTCCTGTAATGATGATTCCTTAAGAATACTTGCAATATCTGGCTGCTCAACAATATTAAAGAAGGCTGATTTCCATTTCTCGGCAATATCTGTTTCCATTTAGAACCCCAGCCCTTTTTTTCGCGCCAATACTCCATCCACCCATCGTTTTTCATCACTAATTGAAGGATAAAGAGCTGATAATGCCTGTGCCAGTTTCCAAAACTTTTGATCGCGGCCAACACCTTCTTCGACAAGAAACCGTTTTAATGCTTCGCTTCTATTTGCGGCAAAAAGAATCATTGATTGATGGATTCTATCAAGTGTAGTATTGCCAAGATGTGGCACATTCTTCTGTCCCCATGAACCTTCCTGCTCGGCCTTTTCTACTTCTTCCATGAAGCCCAATTCTAATTGTGAAGATTTTTTCTTGCGGTTTGATACAGGCGATTCAGATTCATCCTTGCCGAATAATGCTTTGGTTCTTTCAGACACAGGAAGAAGCCTTGCTTTATCGCCTTTTACTTCCACAAGGTTTTGTAGGTGTTCAAGATTTGCGCCCAACCCTTGTGCAATTTTTCGTGCAGCATCGTATTCAAGAGTGTAGCCGGATAATTTTGCCTTAGAGGTTTTTTCTCCATCGTTTTCCTCTTCCTCATCGTCAGCAACAGCGCCGTCACCGTTTGCAACACCCGTTGATAATGTCCATAGCCACATAGCTGTTAATCTTGCGTCTTCTTCAAAATTTGAAGTATCTGCTCCTTCAAAAATCATGTTTAATGCTTCTTTGGCAACCACTGCCCAAACCTGTTCAAGATATTCCTTTAATGTAACTTTCTCACCACTTGCCTTTTCCACACGGGAATAACGGGAAAATATTTCAAGTGCTGGACCAAGACATGCAAATATTGCGTCAGCACCTACTACTCCTTCGTCTGCTAATCGTGGCATCCAATCGTGAATTCGTTTTGGAAGTTCTGCTAAGACATCTCTCCAATCGCCAACATCATCAGTACTAACAGAGCCATCTGGATTTTCACGAGGACGACACACAAGATGTATTGAAGAAGCCAAGGTAGCTGAATTTTTTGCGCGCAACCTGGAAGCCATCTCTGTATCAATAGGCCAAGATGCCACGATAATTAAATTAGCATCAATTAATGCTTGAATTAAGGCTTCCCAACCAGATGTTGATTTATGCGCAAAAACTACAACTCCAATTCCTGTAGGTTTAAGGTATTCGCGCGCGCGGCAGAATGATTCTGTCATTTTTTGTTCAAAAAAAACCTTGTCCTTGTGTTTATATCTTTCAGGATCCCACCCTGCCATTTCGCATATCTCAACATCCTTTGGACTTAACTCGCCATTAAATAAGTCGGGGAATAATTTCCCAATAGTTCTACGTAGCCATACATAGAAGAAATCGGAAATGTCTGCATATGGAACTGCATTGTAGTATGGTGGATCAGTAATAAATGCATCAGCAGAATCGTCAGGAAGCAAATGCGTGTCCGCAGAGCATAATGAGACCTCACCTTGTTGTTTAATAGCCATGGCAATATCTTTTAGCGCTGCACCAATCCGCCAAACGGCAGACTGAGGAGATCCACCAGCCCCTGCAAGGGGATTAACTTCACCGTAGTCCATAATCATAGGCAAAGCCCATCTACCAAAAACATGTGCAGTGTTGGGAGTGCTAAGCTGCCATACACATAAGGTGGCATTTAAATCAGCCAAACGATCTATGACTAACCCAAGAACCGCAGCAAGTGCAATACCATACTCGGAATCATCAGCCATTTCTGTCAATATTGTTTTCCGTGCAATTCGTACATATGTGCTGAGTGCAAGAATTTGGCGCGCATTAAATAGGCTACCCCATGTGTTGTGGCCATAAAGCGGGGCATTAAATACGCCACTCATTGCAGGCAAATACTCATTTGGAAATAAACTGTAGCCATCCTCATGCCGTTGTTTACTATGTCTAAAGTCAATAAGTGCTTTTTTATATGCGTCAATCTGAAGATTACTTGGAATAGAATAATGGCGACCATCTTGACCTTGTATAACGCTGACAACACAATATAATCTTGCATCAAGGCCGCCACCTTGGCGTTTCATCAATTGTGCTTGGACACTTTTCGCCGGTGTAGTGAAACCAGTTACGGGACAAGTAACTGAATTTCGTGCAACAGTACCCTTGCCAACTTCACTTGGTGATTTTGGTTGAAAGATTTCAAGAATGGGGCGGCGTACTCTTAATTTTTTTCCGTTAGAATATTCAACATCCAATGACTCTGTTTGAACCACATCATTTTTAGTTCGCTTCCATCTTAATGCTACTAACGTTCCCTTTCTACTCAACCACATTGATCTGATGAGTGGTACTTCAATAGGTTCTTTATTAGTATCAGGCGCTTCGGAAAGTACTGTTCTTGCCCAAAGATAAGCTATTGGTATTTGCCCTGTCGATTCTATAGGGTAATACTTCCCAAGATCTTTTTTAGCTTCTTTATTAACTTCTTGTCCCCAATTTAAAATGCTTTGGTTTAATCTTTCTCCATATATAGGGGCATATTGAAGGATCACTTTGTTTATCAAAACTGAAAGTGGATTTGAATCACTAGCAAATACGTCAGCACCTATTCTTAAACCCTCAAGCGGTATAGCCCCTCCACCAGCAAAAGGATCTACAATTACAGGTTTAGAACCACGGACTCCACCTAATGAAATATGGGCAATTTTTGTTAGAGATTGGCTTGTTTCTATATATTCTTTTGTTCTAGAGTTGTCCCAATTTGCAAAGTCAGAAATGAAATCCAGAAGTGTTTGACGAAGAAAAATATTGTTTTTTAATTTCTTCGGATCTTTTTGTATCTGCATAAACCTATTTAAACTATCCGGGCTTGTCAGTAAATTTGTATGTTTTTTAGCCCATTCTAGCATAAGATTTTGCGCTCCTATTCGGAAGGCATCAGGGCATAATTCATCGACAGGATCTAGCCATAGGGACGCACAAAGAACCGCACGACATGCTGCAAGAGGACGTGCTGCTGGGTAAATGTGTAGCCTTGGGATATGCCCACAACGACTATCCTTTTCGTTCCGCGCATGTTCAGATATTCTTTTTATCGGCAGATCAACTTCTATCAGTCTTTTAGGATATTCCATTTATACTTCACCAGTATTTTTTAAAATGATTTCTGCTTTTACCTGATAATGTTCCACCTTCACTATCGGTATCCAGTTTAATCGTGCGGGGTCTTGAATAGTATGGACTTCAGGAGTGTTCGCACAATGGTATACTACATACAGCCAATAATCTTTCTTTAATCGTTCAGCGGTCTTGTATTCATTGGAAGTCAGTGCAATTTCACCAATACTAGAACGTCCCTTTACTTCAATAAAACGAACTTCAATAGCCGTCTGCGGGTCTTCGGAGTGAGGCTTGCGGGAAATAAGATCGAAGCCCCTGTTTTCTTCTTCAACGCTTATCACGTTCCAGCCTCGTGCTTCCTCGAATTCAATGACCTTTTGAATAGCGGCCTTTTCAACTTCATCATCCCGTATCATTGCGGCAATGTCGGGAGATTTACGCTCAGGATGAGGCAATACCCATGCACAGCCATGATGGTGAATATCTGTTATGGTGCAGTTCCGTTCCTGTTGAAGCTCTTCACGCCTGCTTTCAAGACGGCCATTTAACTCAAAAATACGATCTTCAGTTGTTTTTATATTTGCCGCAAGTGGCTGACTTGTGTCACCGTTCTGCTGCGCTTCTAGCAATTCTGCCATGCGGAGATTCTGACGGTTTAATAGTTCATTAAGGCTTATTTCCAGATGGCGAGAAATAGTTTCAGTCTCTTTTTCCCTCTGCAATCGCACTTCATCAAGCAGTGGATTTAATGCTTTCTGAATAAGAGTGTTTTCAACAATATCCCTCTGAGGGAGTTTGCTATCATCAGGGACGTCATTTGTTCCAGTTGCCAGCGATAAATCAAGAAAAATAGTGGGCTGGCGAATGCTCATTATCCCGTTCATGTCTGTCTGAACAACAAAAAGTTTTTGGTGAAGCACATTGCCCCTGCCGTCACGAATGGCAGCAGAAAATACATCTAATCTATAGGGTTCTTTCTGGTGCAAATCATAAAATACTGCACCCCGTCTTAAATCATGCTGCACCCGTTCAGAAATATCTTCACGAACACACTCAAAAAGAGGGTGTCCAGGGGTGACCCATTCAAAGGTCGGGTCTGTAGTCAGCAATTTTTTATCAAAAACTATTTGCTTATATTCCCTGCCGAGTTTGCCAAAACGAGGTTCAAGTTGTTCGCCAATCTGCCAAAGATTGCGTGGAATTCGGCCTACACGGTAAACATGTTTTTCTTTTGCAATCTCTTTTGGATGAACACCTGTATGAGGTGCAGCGCTGGTGAAAAAATCTTCAATTACTTCTGGAACAAGACGGCGTTCTTTAGCCTCTGCTGATTTTCCAACAATAGCAGAAAGGTTCAGCTCTCGCTTTGCAAGCCCTTCAAGGGTTGAGTTTGTAATTCTTTTAAAACGCTCTGTATCAATTTCATTTATTATACGATTTTTAATGACCTCTTCAGTTAGGTTGTGGGCGTACATATCCCGAACCATACGTTCAAGCATATTGGCAGGGAATACATCGCCAAGCACATTAAATATTTTTCCCGTGCGTTGGGGATCAAGATCATCTTCAATTTTCTTCATACGCTCAAACAGTTTTTGAAGCACCCTGCCTTCACGGGTGTTGGTGGTGACAAAGTTAAAAATAAGACAGTCCTTTTCTTGACCATAGCGGTGGATACGCCCCATACGCTGTTCGAGACGCATAGGATTCCAAGGAATATCATAGTTGATCATGAACCAGCAAAATTGAAGATTGATACCCTCTCCTGCTGCCTCGGTTGCGACAAGCAACTGACAGTCTTCACGGAATTCACGCTCAGCATAAATTCTTGTGCCTGGCGTATCCCTGTCTCCGATTTTCATACCACCATGAATCTGTGTAACGGCAAGTTTCCATTCACGTAGCTTTGTTACCAGAAAATCAAGTGTATCTTTATGCTCGGTAAAGATAAGCAGTTTCATTTTGGTATCATTAAAGATACCCTGGTCGGTAAGCACTTCTTTAAGTTTTATAAGCTTGGATTCTATCTCTCGCTGTTCAAGAACTTTTGCCTGTTCAATCAACTTGCCAAGTTGCAGGATTTCTTCTCGTAATGCAGCGGGATCAACCGAGGCAACAACATCCTCAAGTTGTGAAATAATTTCTTGCTGTTCTTCTTCAGGCAGGTCATCAAAATCTTCCGGCAATTTTTTGTTTATCTGCTCCTGACGGTAAGATTCTGGATCAGCAAGAATACGCTCACGTTTTTCCTTCATTCGCTCAAGACTGCGGCGGACAGCATAGATACTGGAAGCAAACCGGCGCTGAAGCATCGCCATTGTAAAACCAACCGCACGACCACGGGCTGAATCATCGGCTGATGCTTTAATGGACTGGTCTTCAACATATCTTGTAAGGGCGTCGTAAAAATCCCATTCTTCATCATCAATCTGAAACTCCGTGGTCTGCACACTGCGTTTGGTGAAAAGCATTTTACACTGACCGGTATCTGGGTCTGGAAATGTAACAAGCGCCTCTTTTATACGACGAAGGTAAAAGGGCGCTTCATGCAGTCGCATTGCTTCTTCAAGGCTCTTGATGTCGCCATAAACGTCTTTATCCAGAAGCTCAAGGAACAAACAGAAGTTTGCAGGATCGCCCTTATGCGGCGTGGCAGTCATTAAAAGATAGTGGTCAGTCATTTGAGAAAGAGATTCACCCAATTGATAGGCTAGTGTCTTTTTATCCGAACTATAAGCACTCATTTTGTGTGATTCATCAACAATAATTAAATCCCACTGGCTGCGAAGCAGACTGTCTTTTGCATCATCAATACGTGAAACCCAAGAGATTGAAGTTATGACCTGATTCATCTCCTGCCAAGGATTTGAACCGTAATTTGCACGAAGTATGTCACCTTTAATTATTGCAAACTGCTCACGGAATTTATCCTTCATTTCACGTTGCCACTGGAAAGAAAGATTGGCCGGAGTGACAATCAAAATACGTTTCACAAGTCCACGTATCTTTAACTCCTTAATAAGAAGCCCTGCCATTATCGTTTTGCCGGCACCTGGGTCGTCGGCTAGCAGGAAACGAATACGCGGAAGTTTCAGGAAGTAATCATAAACTGCTTCTAGCTGATGAGGAAGAGGATCAACTCTTGCAATGGAAAGAGAAAAGTATGGATCATATTCATAGGCAAGGCCAAGCCTTAAAGCTTCAATGCCAAGACGGAATTTTCCAGGATCACCATCAAAGGGTTCTTTCTCAGGCGTGGCTTCAAGTTTAGCTAACTGTTCGGCACTAAGGATTGGTTCATACACTTTCTGACTTTTAAGGCCTTTGCCGACAAGTTTAATCGAATCACCCATAGGAACAGACACAATAATCTGTACTGGTTCAGGGAATATTGGACCTCTGACAATTATGTTCGGCTTTAGTTGGTCAATTAACATCTAAAAAGTGCCATACTTGAATTGATATTGAGCACGTTTTTTTATCAGTTTATTAATTATTACTTTCAACTGTTCCAAGCAAAATTTTTCTGAAGAATAATACAGTATTACAGAAATATTGCAACCGCAAAAGACAGAAGGCTGAAGACTGAAGGCGAAAGACCTAAAAGCATTAATCAAAAATCAAACATCGCCTTGTTTCTCCGCACAAGCCCGCCCTTGACCACCGGCAATACCGCATCTTCATCCACTTCAGCTATCCCTTTTTTATTTCTTTTTTTTCTTTCTTCTTCCGCCTCCTTGATTGCCTTTGCATCTCCCACGGCACGCACGGCGGTTAAATACCAGCCCAATTCCC
>ERZ795058.1147-NODE-1147-length-36800-cov-5.997850_pt1 | contig 36800 bp, 25 predicted proteins | sample MGYA00375142_ERZ795058 | MGnify/ENA primary metagenome ERZ795058 (study PRJEB30187, sample SAMN05720210) | activated sludge metagenome | isolation source: anaerobic digester from wastewater treatment plant | place: Japan | collected 2015-04-20 ... | reverse complement strand
CGCCCTCGCATTCGGCGAACGCCGCTTCCACGTCCTCCAGCCGGTTGGGGCGGATCGCCCGGACCTCGAAAATCCCCGCCGCCTGCAGCCGGTCCAGCAGGCTGGCCCACATCCCGCGCATCGTCTGCGTCAGCAGCGTCGTGCCGTGGTAATTGGCCTCCAGACCCCCGTTCTCATTGCCCAGCACCAACACGACCGGAATGCGGCCTTCATACGCCGGCGGGTCGGCGTCGCCCTGGATCCGGTGGAACCGGGCCAGGATCATCTTGAGCGCCGCTTCCACCGCCAGGCTTCCCGTCTCCAGGTTCAGCACGCGGTTCAGATCCAACTTGTCCGCATCCGCGCCGGGTGTCCCGTTGGCCGCGGCCACCAGCCGCTCCTCCAGCAACCGCGTGATATACCCGCGCGTGTTGTTGTGCGTCGCATTGGGGATCCCCAGCGCCCGGGCGCGGTCGATCAGCCGGTAACCCGGAAACGAATGCCCCAACAGGGCGTGGTAATGCTCGCTCTTCGTGATCAGGTGGAGCCGGCCGCTTTCGGCCAGCCGGAACAGACCGAACCCCGTCAGCGGCGCGACGTGCGTCTTGGTCGCCTCATTGAACCGGTCGGTCGATCTTCCGGCCGGACTCGAGGTCAGCACGGCGGCGGGAACGCTCTGGCCGGTGTGGCCCAGCAGTTCATGCTGGCGCTCGATGAACGCCGCCGGCAGGAAATCCACCGGGCGCCGGGCTTCCTCCCGTAGCGCGTCGAGGTCCTCGCCCGCCAGCCAGGCCCGGCCCGCGCAGACCGCCTCGATGTATTCATCTCCCAGGAGGTCCGCCAGCGAGGCTCGGACCGGCCGGAATGGGTTTGTGAGTGCTCCTGCGTCCTGTTGCGTGGCCATGGCGTCCCTGTTCTTTTATGTTCATATTTGTTCGTAACGATAATCACCGCGGGCCGCGCCGTCAACTTCAATCTTCGCGCTTTCCGCGGCCCGCGGCGCGCCGCGCCGCGCCGCCCAACCATCTTCCCGCTGTCGGCGGCCGCGCCGATGGTGTTTAATGCGTGGGACGGGCTCTGGGGCACAATCACGAGGACGGGGACGAGTTGCTCATGAACCTGCCGTTCACAACGAGGGATGAATATGGGGAGGGTGAACGGCCGATTCGAATGATCCAGGCCTCGCCGGATCTAACAGCAGGGCAGTCCCGTCAGGAACGGCAGACTTCAGCCCGCCACGTCAGTGGCGGGAACCGGGATCACCATCGCGACCGAGTCCCGTAGGGACGACAGAACCGATCCAGGCGATCCCGGGATCGGAGACAGATTTTCGAGCGAGAGACGATTTTGGAGTGAGGGACGAGAGATGACGGGCTCGATCGCGCTGAAGCGCACCGGCAATTACATCACCGACACGCTGCGGCACCTCGGCGATTTCTTCCACTTTACCGCCAAGACCTTCCTCCTGTGCTTTCGCCCCATCCGGTATCGGCTCGTCATGGCGCATGCCAATCAGCTCGGAATGAACGCTCTGCCGCTGGCCTTCACCACCGCGCTGTTCGTCGGCATGGTGATCGTCCTGCAAACGGGACACGAGCTGGCGATGTTCAACGCCAAACAGTATGCCGCCGCCGGCGCCGCCAAGGGCCTGACCCAGGTGATGATCCCCGTCTTCACGGCGCTGGTGATCGGGGCGCGCACCGCCGCCTCGATCGCCGCCGAACTGGGCACGATGCGCGTGACCGAACAGATCGACGCGATGGAAGTGCTCGACGTCAACCCGATGCGCTATCTGGTCGTGCCGCGGCTGCTGGCCGTGATGATCATGCTGCCGGTGATGACGGTCTACGCCGACGTCGTCGGGCTGGCCGGGGGGTGGGCCATGGGGGTCTTCGCGCTCGGCGTCCCGGCCAATCAGTACCTTCAGATCACGCTGGACTTCATGACGCTGGGCGACGTGATCAGCGGCCTGATCATGACGTTCTTCTTCGCCGCGGCGATGGCGATTTGCGGCTGCTATTACGGCTATACCGCCGGAGGCGGCGCCGAGGGGGTCGGCCGCGCCACGACGCGCGCCGTCGTCTTCACGATGATGTGGCTGATCCTGCTGGTCTACTTCCTGACGAGCTGGATCCTGTATCTGCGCGGCACGATCTTCGCCCCGCGGCTGCTGGTGGGTTGATCGGCGGAGAGGCCCACTGGGAACCGCGCGACGGAAGGAAAGTTTGGGAGCCTGACATTCCACGCCCGCGTCCGCGCGAGCGGCGGTGCGCGCGCTCTCTCATATCGGGCGTCCCGCCGCGGGGATCCGCATGAACAACACGCTGTTCGAACAGAGCCTGGCCGCGCTGCGCCGCGGGCTGCCCGAGCCGGAAACGGCGGACCTCGCCATTGTCACTGGGTCGGGGCTGTCGCGGCTGGTCGAGATCGGCGAGGATGAGGAGAGCATTTCCTTTTCCGAACTGCCCGCCGTCGGCCAGGGGGCCGTGGCGGGCCACGGCGGACGGTGGCATATCGTGCGGCTCGGCGGCCGGCGCGCGCATGTGTTGCGGATGCGGCGGCATTTCTACGAGGGCGTCGCGCAATCGCAGGTGATCGCCGGCGTCCGGCTGCTGGCGCGGCTCGGCGTCTCGCGGCTGATTCTGACCAACGCGGCCGGCGGACTCTCGCCCCGCCTGCGCGTCGGCGATCTGATGCGCGTCACCGACCACATCAACGGCCAGCACCGCAACCCGCTGATCGGACCGAACGATGAACGCAACGGCCCGCGCTTTCCCGACATGAGCGAACCCTACGACCGCGAGATGGGCGAGCTGATCGACGAGACCGCGCGCGAACAGGGCATCGACCTGAAGCGGGGGGTCTACGTGGCGCTGGCGGGACCGACGTATGAAACGCGGTCCGAGGCGCGGTTGTGGCGGACGCTTGGCGCCGACGCCGTCGGCATGTCCACGGTTCCGGAAGTCATCGCCGCGCGCCACGCCGGAATGCGCGTGGCGGCGATCTCGCTGATCACGAATTCGCACGTCCGGCCGCAGGGGCCGACAACTCATGAGGAGGTGCTGGAAGTCGGCGAGCGGGCCGGCCGGCGGTTGCTGCGGCTGCTGCAAGCCCTCATCCCCCGCCTCCCTCCCTGATATTCGCGATCGGTATCGGGATCGGTATCGAATTCATTCACGAATTTTCGAGCGCCGAGAGCCGAATTTTGGGTAGGCCTTTGGGGGGGGATCACAAGTTTGCTCATGAACCTGCGGTTCACAGCGAGGGATGAAAATGGGGAGGAACGGCCGATTCAAACAGCCTTGGCCTTGCCGGATTCTTCAGCAGGGCAGTCCCGTCAGGGACGCCAGACTTCAGCCCGCCAGTTTACTGGCGGGAACCGGGATCCCATCGTGACAGAGTCCCGTTGGGACGGCAGAACCGATCCAAGCGTTCCCGAGAATAGCGGACAAATTCTCGAGTGAGCACGAGGACGAGGGACGATTCCAAAGTGAGGGAGGCATTGTCATGGGAGACCGCCGGTACGCCGTTTCACTGAAACGCAGGGCCATCCTCAAATCGGGCCTGGCCCTGCTCGCGGCCGGCGCGGTCGGGCGCGCCGCAATGGAAAACGATGCCCTGACCAGCGCCACCGCCTCGATCCCGCCAGAGCCGGCCCTCCCGACCGGTTGGATCATCACCGTCGAGGGACCGATCCCCGCCGCGGAAGCGGGCATCATGCTCCCGCACGAACACGTGATGGTTGATTTCATCGGCGCCGATCAGGTCGATTCGTCGCGCTACGACGCCGACGAAGTCTTTTCCGCGGTCCGGCCGCATCTGGAGCGCGTGCAGGCCCTGGGGGCGCGCACGATCTGCGAATGCACCCCCGCCTGGATCGGGCGCGACCCGGAACTGCTGCGCCGGCTCGCGGCGGCGACCGGCCTGCGACTCGTGACCAACACCGGTTACTACGGCGCCGGGGCGAACAAATATCTGCCGGCCCATGCGCTGACTGAATCGGCCGATCAACTGGCCGCGCGCTGGATCGCCGAATGGCGCGACGGGATCGGCCAGACCGGCATCCGGCCCGGCTTCATCAAGATCGGCGTCGACGCCGGGCCGCTTTCCGACGTCCATCGCAAGCTCGTGGCGGCCGCCGCCCGCGCGCAACGGGCAACGGGTCTGACCATCGCCGCCCACACGGGCGACGGCATCGCCGCGCTGGAGGAACTCGACGTGCTGCGCGCCGAAGCGGCCGCCATCGAGCGCTTCATCTGGGTTCATGCCCAGAGCGAGCCGAACCCCGACCGCCTGCTGGAAGCGGCGCGCGCCGGCGCATGGGTCGAGCTGGACGGCATCGGCCCCGACACCCTGGACCAACATCTCACCCTGATGCTCGCATTGCGCGAGGCCGGCCTGCTGGGGCGTGTGCTGCTCTCCCACGACGCCGGCTGGTACACCGTCGGCGAACCGGGCGGCGGGGCCTATCGCGGCCACGACACGCTGTTCACGGATTTCATCCCGTTGCTGAGGGAGCGCGGGTTCAGTCAGCCGGAGATCGACCAACTGATCATCCACAATCCGGCGAAGGCCTTCGCCGTGGAGCGATTAAGCTGATTCGAGCCGCCTTCTTCGCGCTTCCGCTTGACGCGCGCCTGTGGAAAATGGTGGGCAGTCGCTGGATTCGACAAAGGCCGACCATGCGCCGCGAACAGATGATCAAACAGTCCGTCATGTGGGGCAAGCTGGGCCGCGTGCTGCGCAGCGGCGCGCCGATCATCGAATCGATTGAAGTCATTGCCGAAGAATCGGACGATCCGGTTCTGCGCGACGCGTTTTTCCGCATCGCGCGCGGCGCCCGCGACGGCCAGATGATCAGCGACACGCTGAGCGAAATGGGCGAGATTTTCCCGCGGTCGCTGGTCGTGATGATCCGCGCCGGCGAAAACAGCGGCCTGCTTGAGGAGGTGCTGCTGCAGATCCCCGAAGCCGTGCGCGAGGGGCGCATCGGCCTGAGCGAGGAGGAACAGCCGGCCTCGGAGGCGGAGCTGGCGCGCCAGCCCGAGGCACGCGCGGCGACCGAGTCGCTGCTGCGGCGGGCGCTCGCCCGCGGCGCCGCGGCTGTTCATCTGACGCCCGCCGCCGACGCCGGCGCCGTCCATCTGCGCATCGACGGGGTGCTGGTCGAGGAATCGCGCTTGGAACCCGAAATCTACCGCGCCGTCCTGGCTCGCCTGAAGAAGATGGCCGATGTCGATTTGATGAATGCGCCGCCGCTGATCGAGGGACACTTCCGGCTGCTCCTCGACCGCGAGCCGGTCGATCTGCGCCTCAGCGGGCTGCGCTCCAGCGCGGGGGAGGCGATGGTCGTGCGCCTGTTCCGCCCCGAGCGCGATCTGCTCCGATTGGATCAGATCCTGATTGAGGACGCCGACCGGCGGCGGTTCGCCCGCTGGATCGAGCGGCCCCAGGGGCTGATCCTGGTCACCGGTCCCGGCGGCAGCGGCCGCAGCACGCTGCTGCATGCCCTCGCGCATCATCTCCTGGCCGCGGGCGGTCGCAAGCTCGTGACTGTTGAGTCGCCGGTGCAGCTTCGCTTCGACGGCGCCGTCCAGCTCGAGGCGCTCCCCAGCGGCGAGCCGCTCCCCGCGCGCATCCACGCCGCGCTGCGGCTCGAACCCGACGTGCTGCTGATCGATGCGCCCGAGGAGCCCGACGCGTTGCGCATGGCGCTGCGCGCCGCGGCCGCCGGCCGGCTCGTCGTCGCTCTGATGCACTCCCCCGGGTCGGTCGAAGCGCTCCGGCTGCTGCTCGACATCGGCCTGCCCTGGTGGCAACTCCGCGAGGATCTGATCGGCATCGTCAGCCAGCGGCTGGTGCGCCGGCTCTGCCCCGCGTGCCGCCGACCGCCTGCCGGCGCGCATGGCCCGTCGGCGGAATGCGACGTCTGCCGCGGCGCCGGCTATCAGGGGCGTCGCGCCGTCTTTGAGTGGCTGGAACCGGATGCCGGGGTGTGGGATGCGGCGCGCCGTCCGCTGGAAGAGGCCGAGCTGCGCCGGGCCTGCCAGGCCGGTGGGATGGTCATGCTGGCCGAGGCGGCACGCCGCCTCGCGGCGGCCGGCGAAACCGATGAGGCCGAGATTAACCGCGCCGTCCGCGGCTGACCGCCGTGGTCCAGAATCCTCTCGCTCGCGGCGCAAGCCGGCCCCGGGTTTACTTCAGCTCGATCTGATCCAGCAGCGACTGCAAGGAATCACTGACCGACGCGTAATCGTCCATCCCGACGGCGAAGAACGCATTGCCGCCGCGGACCAGATGCACGTAGATATCGCTCGATTCGCCCTGCCCGAGCCGGCCCAGCTCGACATCTTCCTCGTCGAGCATCGTCAGCTCGCGCGAGGGGGTAATCAGATCATACTGCTGCACCTCGGAGTCTCCGGCGTCGAACTGCAAGTCCCAATCCAGCCCGGTGACCGCATAGAGCAGCGGCGTGACGTAGCTCCCCTCCACCTGGCCGATCCGGTCGTCCTCCTCGCCGCGGAAGACATTCCATGCGCCGCTGTCGGTCCGCTTCAGCGTCAGCTCGCGCTCGCCGTCGCGGATCCGGAGGGTCTGCACCAGGGACTGATCGAAATCGAAGATGCTCCTGTCGATCACGTCGTCGCGCGTCAGGAAGAAGTCGCCCGGACGGGTCCAGTCCACGCCGAAGATCTCCGGATCGTCGCCGCGGCGCGCATAGACATAGTCCGCGTCGCCGGCCTTGCGGCCCGTGATCACCGTCTGCGACGTGGCGCCGTCGCGCGTGACCAGCGTCGCGATCAGGTTGGGGCTGTCCAGCCCCGTCTCGGCCGGATCGGGCGGAAGTTCCAGGTATTCCTTCACCTGCAGGTTGGTCAGACTGCTCACCTTGGCGCCGACGGTCCCCTGATCCAGCTTGGCGTCCGGATCATCGGCCAGATGCCAGACGTCGGCCGAGTCCCGCTCCAGCGCCAGCACCTGCCCGTTCACGTTGAAGATCGCCTTGCCCACCTCGGCACTGGTCATCGAGAAGATTTCCTTGGAGCGCAGGTCGCGCAGGTCGGGCTGCAACTGGGTCAGCAGCGTGGCGGGAACCTGGAAGATTCCCCCTTCGCCCTCGGCCATCGCCCAGCGCTTGGCCGCGCCGGTGGTGGGGGTGTCGCCGATGCGCATGGCGAGCAGGCGGCCGGCCGTCGTCGCCTCGTCGGCGACATAGGCGATCGCGCGCAGCGCCGGGGGCTCCAGGCCGAAATCCGCCAGGTTCAGCGTATCGCTGTCGATGAAGTCGCTGGCCCGCGCATTGTTCCAGTTGCGCAGGATCTCGCTCATCTTCGCCGAATCGGCCGGTTGCGCGATCGGCTCGCGCAGCCTCCACTTCCCATCGGATTTCTCGGCCGTCAGCGTCGTCATCTCGAACTGCAGGGTCACCGTCGTCGCTTCGTTCAGGTTGGCCGGCAGCACGCGCTTGTCGCGCAGGTCGGTGAACGACTTGGAGAGCTGCGTTTCCAGGTTGAGCGGGACGGTGAAGACCTCCTTGCCGCCGGCCATGCGCGCATACACCGCGCTGTCGTCGGTCGTCCGGTTGCCGAGTTCAAACGCGGTGATCTGCCCTTCGCCGGCCTGAACCTGAACCTTGATTTCCGGCTCCGCCAGGCCGAAGGCCTCGAAATTTCCATCGGCCACTTCAAAGGTATTTTCCTTCCTGGACGAATCGATGGCGTCGATCAGGCTGTTGACGGCCGTCTCATCGGCGCGCGTCGCCACCGGTTCCGTCAGGCGCCAGGTCTCGTCCTCGCGCACGAGTTGCACGTCGCCGGCTGCGGCGCGTTCCAGTTCCACCGACTGAAACGCCTCCTTCGCCTGGGTGACCAGCCGCGAGGCGACCGTTTCGACCGCCTCCTTCTCCTCGATCCGCTTCTGATCCCAGACATACCACGCCCCCGCCAGCACGGCGATCACGGCGACAATGACAGTCCGTTTCCAGCTCATCGATGCACTCTCCATGAATTCAGGGAACGGGCGCGGAGCGTTCCCCTTCGCGAGAACCACGCATCCCTCGTCCGTTCATTACCGGCCGAAACCTGGGAGCGCCACGCTCCGGAGTGGCGTTGCCCTCCCTTTTCATTCCTCGTTGAGAACCGCCGGTTCATGAGCAACTCGTCCCCGGCTCTCGAAAACCCGCCGGGCCGTCTCGGCTCGCTGGCCGCCTACCGCCGCCGCCGGGCGATCGAGTAGCTCACGCCGCCGAAGAACAACGCGCCGGGCAACAGGATGACGGCCAGCACGAAGATCACCCGCAGTTGCTGCGGCGTCAGGATGATCGGCGTCCCCTCCAGCTGGCGCGGCGGGATCGCAATCACATCCTCCTGCTCGGCCAGCCAGTTGATCGTGTTGAGCATCAGGTTGACGGCCACGTTGGACTGCGTCAGCGTCGAATTCTGCACGAACTCGCTCGTGCCGAACACCACCAGGCGGGCGCCCTCGGGCTCCTCCAGCGGCGGCATGTTGGGCATCTGCGGCGGCGTCCGCGGACTGACCGCCACCGCCAGCGTCTGCGGCTGCATCTCGCTGCGCGGCGGGGGCGTGATCCGCTCGTTGGCCACCACCTCCTGCAAGTCCTTGGAGAACGAACTGGGCGACGTCCGCATCAGCTCGGTCACCTGCCACTGCCCGCCCCCCTGCATCCTGCTGACGACCGGCCGCGAGATCGAAAGCATCATCGCCTGGCGCAGGTCCCGCGTGATCGGATGATCCTCGGCATAATCCTGCACAATCGGCTGCACCGGACTGAACGGATTGGCCAGATCGATGATTACCTCGTCGGGCGAGCTGACGCCGTACTCCTCCAGCAGCCCCAGCAGGTTGGGCAGGCGCAGCGCGAAATTCTCCTGCGGAACATCGAGCAGCACCATCAGTTTGCCGTAGCGCTGTGTCAGGTAGTCGCGCAGCGCCGAGATCTCCGGCGGCAGCAGGTCGCCCGCCGGCCCGGCGATCACGACCATCGTCGCATCCTCCGGCACCAGGCCGCTCGTGATCAGGTTAAGCCGCGCCGTCTCCATTCCCGGGTCTTCCAGGAACTTGCGCAGCGCCGAGAGCGAGGCGACGCTGGAGCGCTGGCCGGGCTGCGGCATCGGCGCCTCGTCATACGACACCTCGCCGTGGCCCTCCAGGAAATACAGTTTGATCGTCTCGGCGCGCGTCACTTCGATGATCGCATTGGTCAGGGCATTCTCGGCCTGCACGCCCATCTGCGTGAAACCCTGGCCAAACTCAGTCGCCGAAATCCGCTTCTGTTTGGTCTCCGCCGCCGGCGCGGGCGTCCCCTCGCCTTTCTCGGGAACCTTGCGGATCACTACCTCGCCGGTGCGAATATTTTCGCCGTAGCGCATCGCCGCCACCGGATCCTTGATGGGATCGATGACCTTGAACTGGATCTGGTCCGAGGCGTCCCCATACAGGCGCATGATGTCGCGGAACGGCTGATCGGTGCTGAAGAAGAAGACGATCTCGACTGGTTCCTTCAGTTGATCCAGCACCTGGCGCGACTGGTCGGAGAGCGTATAGAGATTCTGTTCGGTCAGGTCGGCCTGCTTGTCGTACTGCCGGATTGCCAGATAGACGATCGCGCAGAGGATGAAGACCAGTAGTGAGTAAACGACGACGTGGAGGTAATACTTCAGGTTGGCCAGCTCCGCCTTGGCGAAAAGCGTCAGGAACAGCGCCAGGCCGATGCCGACCAGCGTATAGACGACCGGGTCGACGGCCGCCTGCCGGATCGCCCAGCCGAAACCGGCGATCACGAACAGGACGCCGATGACCGGCAGCGTTCGAAACCAGATCTTCAACGTCTTGTCATGCATCGATCACACCCTCCAGCGCCGCGCGTCGAGCGTCTTGCTGGCTATGAACAGGAACAGGAAGGAAGCCAGGAAGTAGAACGCCACGTCCTTGGTGGTCAGCAGTCCCTTGACGAAATTCGTCGTGTGCGGCTCGGCCGCCAGTTCGGTGAAAATCTGCTGGATCCGGGGAAAACTCTCGATCTGGAAACTCGCCAGCATGTTCCACATGATCAGCCCGATGAGCGTGATCACCCCCGCCGTGATCTGGTTTTCGGAAAAGGACGAGGCCATCACGCCGAACGCGGCGTAGGCCGCGAATATGAGCAGCAGGCCGAGCCAGCACGACAGCACGATCGGCCATTCGATCACCACTTCGCTGCCGCGCCCCGCCCACCAGGTAATCACCGGAAACAGGCCGCTGAGCAGGATCACGATCACCCCGACCGTCACCAGCGCCAGATACTTGCCCATCAGAATCGCCCAGTCGCTGATCGGGCACGTGACCAGCAGCTCGAATGTCCCGCGGCTCTTTTCCTCGGCCACCAGCCGCATCGACAGCAGCGGCACCGTGAACAGGATCAGCGCGATCATGATCTGAAACAGACTGCGGATGACCATCTCCGTCACGTTCGGCTCGGGCGGCGTCTGGCCGAACATGTTCGGCATGCCGGCCTGCGCCGACATGTTGCTGAACAGGACCATGATCTGCGAATAGATCATCCCCAGCACCAGGAACAGCAGCGCCATCACGATGTAGGTGCTGGGCGACTGGAAGTAGGTCTTCAGTTCGCGCCGGTAGATCGGCAGGAAGTTCATCAGGCCGCCTCCTTCTGCCGCGAGATGATCCGCAGGAAAATGTCCTCCAGCGAATAGCCGCTGGACTGCAGCTCAAACAGCCGGTAGCCGCCGCCGATGATCGCCTGGGCCAGCTCGGGCCGCGGGTCCCCCTGCGGCGCGGCCTCGACGCGGTAGACCGCCGTTGAGCCCCCCAGCATGCGCTCCTGCGCGACGCTCTTGACCCCCGGCACCCGGCTGATCAGTTCCTGCACCGCCGCCGCCGGGCCGTCGACCGTCACCATCACCACATTGGCCGCTTCCAGTGCCGAGACCAGGCTTTCGGGCGTCCCCTGCGCTTCAATCCGACCCTGGTTGATGATGATCACCTTCTGGCAGGTCATCGAGACTTCCGGCAGGATGTGCGTCGACAGGATCACCGTCCGCCGTCCGGCCATCCCCTTGATGAGCTGGCGGATCTCGGCGATCTGCCGCGGGTCCAGCCCTACCGTCGGTTCGTCCAGCACCAGCACCTGTGGATCGCCCAGCAGCGCCTGCGCCAGCCCCACCCGCTGGCGGTAACCCTTCGACAGGTTGCGGATGATCCGCTTGCGCACGTCGGTCAGGCCGCATTCCTCCATCGCTTCCTCAACGATGGCGCGCCGCCGGCTGCCCGGATAGCGCTTCACCTCGGCCATGAACCGCAGATAGTCATCCACCAGCATGTCCTGGTACAGCGGAGCGTTTTCCGGCAGGTAGCCCAGGATCGAGCGCGCCTGTTCGGACTGGCGCGAGACGTCGTAGCCGCCGATGCGCGCCGTCCCCGCCGACGCCGGCGTGTAGCACGTCAGCACCCGCATGGTTGTCGTCTTGCCCGCCCCGTTTGGGCCGAGAAAGCCGAGGATCTCGCCCTTGCCGACCGTGAACGAGATATTGTCCACCGCGCGGGTCAGGCCATAGAGCTTGGTCAGATTACTGACCTCGATCATGACCGGCGCGCCGGTTTCGGGAACGGCGCTGTTGCCGACCGCTGCTGGCTCGACCATCTGCCGCTACCTCCATCCTAAGCGGGTTGCCACAACCTGGGGCGGAATCGCTCCGATAGATAACACATCCCTCCGGGTTGTCAAGGCCGGTGCAACATGCGTGCCACGGGTCGGCCGCACTCCGCCATCGGCCACGCAACGGACCTGAGCTCGGGCCGCGACGGTGGGCCGGCCCGCCCCGGAAGCGCCATGCGCGCGACACGGGAACCGGCTCGCGGCGCCGTGAGTCGGCCACCCGCCTCCAGATCCGATCCGCCGACGCGAGGGGCATCGCGATAGCAACCTGGAGCCGACCGGCCACAATTCTGCGTCATTCTGACGCAATCCCTGGCGCAGGATGGCCCGGCCCTTCCTCCACCGTCGCACGTGAACATGGGCGGATTCCTCATCCGATCCGACTCGGGCTGGCAGGTCCAAAATAAGTGCTTGACCGCCCGGGGGAGTGTGTGTACAAACGTGGGGAAAAGTAGGGCTGGATGTGGAACAGGACCTGAATTTTGGGGAATCCGCCCTAATCCTGGACACTCCTGGGGAACCCGGCCCAGTCGGTTCCCTTCCCGGCCCTGAATGAGGTCCCGATGGAGACCCGGTTCCTCGGCAACGAGCAGATGACCGTCGACGGCAAGGGACGGGTGGGCATCCCCGCGCGTTTCATGGCCGTCCTGCGCGCCGTCTGCCCGGAGCAGACCGAGCAGGTCGGCGTCATGATCACGCCCGACGAATCGATCCGCGTGATGCCGGCCAACTACTTCGAGCAGGAGATCGAGCGGCTCAGCCAGCTCGACGACCAGGTCGACGACGAGCGGATGGTGCTGAACCTGGCGACCTCGACCGCCGAGCTGCTGCCGCTGGACAAGCAGAACCGGATCAAGCTCAACCCGCTGATGATGGAGTTCTGCTCGATTGACCGGCAGGTCGTCTTTGTCGGCAGCCTGAAGTACATGCAGGTCTTCGACGTCAACAAGTGGCGCCAGATGGTGAACGCCGGATTGAAGGTTTACGGCAAGGCGACGACGGCGATCGCGGCCCGCAAGGCGCCGGCCGCCCCCGTCAACCAGTTTGTTCTGAACGTGCCCGGCGCGGGCCCGAACGCCCCCGGCGCCTGAGCCGACGATGAGCGAGCCGGTCGATCACGAACCGGTCTTGCAGGAGGAGGTGCTCCAGACCCTCGACCCGGCCCCCGGCAAAACGGTGTTTGACCTGACGCTGGGGCTGGGCGGACATAGCCGACTGATTCTCGCGCGACTGGGCGAGGAGGGGTTGCTGGTCGGTGTGGAACGCGATCCGCAGATGCTTGCCGAAGCCCGGCGGCGCCTCGAGGCCGCCGGTTGCCCCCGCTCCCGCTATCGCCTGCTCCTGGCGAACCATGAGGATCTGGCCGAACTGATCCGGCACGATCCGCAACTGGCCGATGTTCCCGCTCCCGATGCCGTGCTGCTCGACCTCGGCCCCTCCACGCCCCAGTTGCTCGACCCCGACCGCGGCCTGTCCTGGACGAGCCCCTCGCTCGACATGCGAATGAACCCGCGGGCGGGCGGGCCGACCGCCGCCGAGATCGTCAACTCCTGGCCGCCGAAGGAACTGGCGCGGATCTTCCGCGAGTATGCCGACGAGCGCTGGGCCGGGCCAATCGCCCAGCGGATCGCGGCCGAGCGGGTCAAGGGGCCGATCGAGAGCGGCCGGCGGTTGGGCGAGATTGTCGCGGCCGCGATCCCGCGCAAGGCCTGGCCGCCCAGGATTCACCCGGCCACACGGGTTTTCCTGGCGCTGCGGATCGAGGTCAACGGCGAATATCGCTCGCTCCAGCGCGTGCTGCCGGCGGCCTTCGAGGCCCTCAAGCCGGGCGGCCGGCTGGTCGTGATCACGTTCCACGGAGGTGAAGACCGGATCGTCAAACAGTTCATGCGGGAGAAGTCGACCGCCGAGCTCCCGCCGTGGCCGTTGCCGCAAGGCGCGGCCCAGGCGCCGGCCCGGCTGCTGACGAGGAAGCCGCTGACGCCGCGCGAGGACGAACTGCGGCACAACCCCAGAAGCCGATCGTCGAAACTGCGGGCGATCGAGAAACTCGGGGACGAGACGGCGGGCTGATTTCGGGCCCACGCATTGACGCCGCAGCGGCGATCACGAAGACGAGCGACGGGATTTTCGGACGGGAAAGGAGAACGGAGCATTGGCTGGATACGCGCAGCGACTCGATCCCGGCGACAATGTGCGGCTGGTGCCGTTCTCCGCGTTGATGCGCGTCCTGTTTGCGCTGGGGCTGCTGCTGCTGTTCGCGTTGGGCCACCTGCACCTGCGCTTCATGCTCGACGGGGTGCGGCGTGACGCGATCCGCCTGCAGACGACGCATGACCAGCTGACGAGCGAGAACAACGCCCTGCGCGGTGAACTGGAGGCGCTGAAACAGCCCGAGCGGCTGTTCGAATTTGCCCGCGCCGAACTGGGGATGATGCCCTACGGCGAGGAGCGCGTCGAGATCCGGATGCCCGAGGAGATCTACACGCGCTACGCGATGGCGCGGACCAAGGCCGGCGGCCCGGCGCAACCGCCGCTCTCGCCGACGGCGATCCAGGCCGCCCTCTGGCTGGAGCGGCTGGGAGAACGCGTCGGCTGGGCGCCCGCGGCCCAGGCCGGGGAATGAGGGCGATCAGGACTTGAAGAACGCGGGGAGGGCCGCTCAGGCGTGACTCATCCCTTCGCGCAAATCAGGAGATTTTCGAAAGCCGGGAACCGAGCCCCGGCAACGAATTTTCGAGCCAGGACGAACGATGGAGGATGGCCCCGCGCCGACCAGGGCGCGATGACAGATTTCACCGGCGCCGCCCAGGCGGCCGCCGGCTTCGAGTTTCTCCCACTCAGGCCGTCCGTGGCCGCGCGCGTCCCGCTCCCGCTGTTCATCTCCCGCAGCTGTTTCCCGTGCGCGTTCCCCCTGACCGGACCGTATTCCCGCACCGGGTGCCGACCCAGGCGATCGATCCCGTTCCCGCTGTTCTGCTCCCGTGGATCTCCGGCTGCTCCGTTGCCGCTGCTCGATCGCTCTCCCCGTGACGTCGGTCCATGTTGCCGCTCCCAGCCGCGTTGCCTGTTCAAGACCTCCCTTCCCGACCAAGCGCGGGCGGCGCAGGGCGGACGAGTGCGGAGACGCCAGGCACTGTTGCGGGCCTCGCCGGCCCAAAAACAGAAGGGGGGCAACGTCGCGGCATCCGACCGCTCACGACGTTCCCCCCGCCTGGCGCACAGTTCCCGCGCCGTTCGGCGCCGGAACGAGATGGTAGGTTTTTTGCCCGGAATCGGGCCGACTCGCCACTGAACCTGAGATCGACGGTATCCAGCCCCTTCCGGGTTGTCAAATTGTATTTGGCGGGCCGCGGGCCCCCTCGTCCCCCGCATCGGCCGACCAAAACGAACGGGGGGCGGTCGCCGGCCGCACCCCCTGAGCGCTTCATCGGCCGGTTCCTCATCGGGCTTGCGGACCGTTCCCGGGATTGGACATAGCCCGCCTGGAGGCCCCCCATGCTCCGTAAGACCTACCGCTTCCGGCTGCTGCTGCTCTGGTGCAGCACGTTCTTCGTCTTCTCCGCCATCCTGGTCCGCCTCTATCACGTCCAGGTCATCGACAACGAGAAATATCTGGTCCGGGCCGCCGAGCAGCAGCACAAACGGGTGACGCTGACGCCCCGGCGCGGCGACATCCTCGACCGCAACGGCAGCATCCTGGCCACCTCGTACTTCACTGATACGATCGTGCTGGATACACGCAAGCTGCGCCGCGGCAAGGGCGACGAGGCTCCCCTGGACATCCCGCCGGGCCTGATCGACGATCTGGCCGAGGTGCTGGGCCGCCCGCGCAGCCAGATCCAGCAGTATTTCGACAAGCCGTATCGCTACTACGTCTACCGCAAGGCGCCCGAAGAGGTCAGCCAGGCGATGGCGATGATCGACGAGCGCTATGACCTGCCGCCCAATACGATCATTTTTGAGAAACAGAGCAAGCGCTATTACCCCAAGGCGCACCTGGCCGCCCACATCCTGGGCTTCACGAAGATCGACGACGCCGGGGACAACATCGGCCTGGCCGGCGTCGAACTGCAGTATGACGAGTACCTGAAGGGGTCTTATCAGGAGACGCAGATACCGGTCAATTCGCTGCGGACCGGCCTGGCGCCGATCGCCGACGAGGTGATTGAATCGACCTACGGCCACAATCTGATTCTGACGATCGACGAGCAGATCCAGATGTTTACGCAGCGGGCGCTGCGGCGGCGGGTCGGCGAGCTGCAGGCGCGCAGCGGCGTCGCCATCGTGATGGACGTGCGCACCGGCGGCATCCTCGCCCTGGCCAACTGCCCCGATTTCGACCCCAACCACTTCTCCGAGACCGACGACGATCAGCGGCTGAACCGGGCGCTGACTGACCCGTTCGAGGTCGGCTCGGTGATGAAAATCCTGACGACGACGTTGTTGCTGGATGGCGGCCTGCTGACGCCCAGCGAGAACGTCAACACCGGCTCGGGGGCGGTTTTCCTGCATGGCCGGTGGATCCGCGACGTGCATGCGATCGGCGGCTGGGTCCCGTTGCGCCATGCCTTCGCCGAATCGAGCAACGTCGCGATGGCGCTGTTGAGCGAGCGGATCGAGCAGGTGGCCTACTACCAGGGCCTGCGCCGGTTTGGACTGGGCAGCTCGCTGGGAATCGACCTGCCGGGCGAGGGGAGCGGCATCCTGCGGCCGGTCGAGCAATGGACGGCGATGTCGCGCGCCTCGCTGGCGATTGGCTACGAAACCTCACTGACGCCGCTCCAGGCGGTCTCGGCGCTGGCGGCGATCGGCAACAACGGCTGGCGAATGGCCCCCCACGTGGTGCAGGCGGTCGTCTCGCGCGACGGGCGCACGATCCGCGAGTTCCCCGGCGAACCGGTCGAACGCGTGGCCAACCCCGAGACCTGTGCCAACATGCTGGAGCTGATGGAGGCGGTCGTGCTGGAGGGGACCGGCAAGGGCCGCGCCGAGGTGCCCGGCTTCCGCGTCGGCGGCAAAACCGGCACGACCGTCAAGCACTACCGGTCGGATTCGGGCCGCAAGCTCTACATCGCCTCGTTCGCCGGGCTGTTTCCGATCGACGAGCCGCGCGTGGCGATTTTCGTCACCGTGGACGAGCCGCGCGGCGCCAAATACGGCGGCGAGGTCTCCGCGCCGGTCTTCCGCGAGATCGCGCTGAAGGTCGCCCATATCCTCGGCATCCCCCCCTCCGACCCCGCCGAGTATGAAGCCTATCGCCGCAAGGAGGAGGGGTTTGTCGATCCGGCGCTGCGGGTCGCTGAGGACGGCGACTCCTCGCCGTCGGCCGAGGATAATGGCGTGCTGGCGGTCGACGCCGATTCGGGCGGCATGCCCGCCGCGCTGCCGGTCGAGCCGGGCCGCCCGGTTCTGCCGGCGGTGGATCTGGCGCTGGCCGAGAGCCTGCTGCCCGCAACCGGCGACGAAGACGCCGAGGCTGAACGGCCGCGCATGCCCGATTGCCTGGGGCTGACCATGGTGGAAGCCTGGGAGCGGCTGGCCGAAGCCGGCATCGAGGCGCGCATGATCGGCTCGGGGCTGGCCGTGCGCCAGGATCCAGCCCCGGGCCGCCGCCTCCCGGCGAGCCGCGCGGCGATGGTGGTGTTTGCCCAGAATACCGACGTGGCCCAGAAAGCCAGTGCGGGCGAGGACGCCTTTCAGGCACAATAGGGCCGCTCTCCCGGTCGGTTCCGGAGCCACAGGCGAGCGCCGCCGAATCGGTTGGGCGGGCGGAAATCCATTCCCCGCCGAGGACCACAACAAGCCTTCCCATGCACAACCTGGCCGCATTGCTTGAAGAGACCCGGCTCGCGCCGGCCGCGCGCGTGCCGGCCGACCTGTCGATTGAGGCGGTGACCGATGACTCGCGCCGCTGCGGCCCGGGGGTGCTCTTTGTCGCCATCGCCGGCGGCCGGGCCGACGGCCACCAGTTTCTGGCGCAAGCCGCCGCGGCCGGCGCACCTGCCGCGCTCGTCAGCTCTCCCCGGGCGAAGGCGCCGGCCGGGCTGCACCTGATCCAGGTCGAAAACACCCGCCTGGCCTATGCCCGGCTCTGCCAGAAACTGGCGGGCGATCCCAGCGCCGGCATGCTGGCCGCCTGCGTGACCGGCACCAATGGCAAGACGACCGTCACCTACATGCTGGAGGCCATCCTGCTCGCGGCGGGGTTGAAAACCGGCGTCCTCGGCACCGTCAACTACCGCTGGGGCGATCATGTGGAGCTCGAGCCCGCCCCTCAGACGACCCCCTCGCCGGCGGAACTGGCCGAATACCTGCGCCGGATGCGGGCCGAGGGCGTCCAGGCGCTCGTCATGGAAACCAGTTCCCATGCCCTTGACCAGCACCGGGTGGACGGCATCCAGTTCCGCGCCGCCGGGTTCACCAACCTGACGCAGGACCACCTGGACTACCACAAGACGATGGACGAATACCGCGCCGCGAAGGAGCGATTGTTCACCGAGGTGCTGCCGGCGGCGGGCGGCGGTGTGGCGGTGCTGAATCTGGACGATCCGGCGGGGCGGCACTATGCCGAGCGCGTGCGCCAGACCGCACCGGGCGTTCAAGTTTTCTCCTTCAGTTTCCACCGCCCCGACGCCGACCTGCTTGTCGATACGGTCCATGTGACCCGCCATGGCCAGTACGTCCGGGCGCGCCTGCGGGGGCGGCCGTTCTACCTCCAGCTCCGGTTGCACGGGTTGTATAATGTGCAGAACGCGCTGGTGGCGGCCGGGATGGCGCTTGGCCTGGGGCTGGATCACGACGCGATCGCCCAGGGTCTGGCCGCGACACGCGGCGCCCCGGGGCGGTTTGAATTGGTCGAGGCCGGCCAGCCGTTCCCCGTGATCGTCGATTATGCCCACACCCCCGATTCGCTGCAGCAGACGCTGCTCAATGCCTGCGCCTTCCGGACGGGGCGGCTGATCGCCGTTTTCGGCGCGGGGGGCGACCGCGACCCCGGCAAGCGGCCCCAGATGGGACGCGCCGCCGCCCGGCTCGCCGACCACATCATCGTGACCAACGACAATCCGCGCACCGAGGAGCCCAAGGCCATCGCCGAGATGATCCTGGATGGGATTAAGGAAGCCGCCTTCGGCAAGACCCGCTGGCAGGTGATCCTGGACCGCGCCAGCGCCATCCGCGAGGCGATCCGCCTGGCCACGCCGGCCGACGTGGTCGTCATCGCCGGCAAGGGGCACGAGAACTACCAGGACGCGATGGGGCGCAAGACGCACTTCGACGACCGGGAACAGGCCGCCGCCGCCGTCGCCGCGCTGCGCCGCGCGAAGTGAAAAGCCGGCCCATGCGCCGGAGAGTGGATGTCGCGGCAGGGGGGGATTACCGCGCCGGCGGCAGCCACCGCGGCTCACTAACACGACGAGGCGACGCACGGCGCTTCGCGGGTCGGGCGTTGAACGCGTCGGCAGCGAGGAGCCCGCGGCACTGTGCGCCTATGGGCTTGGTGGGCCGTCTACCATTGATGACCCTGCAAGGATTGACGTAAGCTGAGGTTGGCTGCGGTGCCTGCCCTGGCCCGTTCGGCGCCTCCGGCGACGACCAGGGGCGGGGCCGCCCGGTCCAATCGCTTAGGAAACCTCGCCCCACGCCCCGATGAATCCGCAAGAAACCGTTATAAGCTCTGATCCGCGGACCCGGCTCATCCAGGCATTTCGCGATCTTGTCGAGTATCGCGAGCTGCTTGGGGCCTTCATCCTTCGTAATCTCAAACTACGCTATAAACAAACTGCCTTGGGAATTATCTGGGTCGTCCTTCAGCCTTTGATCACGGGCGTTGTCTTCACGGCGATCTATGGCTTGATTCGAGGCTCGTTCGATGGCGCCGCGGCGCTTCTGTTTTTCATGGCCGGGCTGGCGCCGTGGACGAGTTTTCAACAGGGCACGCAGATGGCCGCCACCAGCCTGGAGCAGAATGCCAATCTGATCGCGAAAATCTACTTCCCGCGCATGATCGTGCCGGCATCCCAAGTCCTCTCTTCGCTGCTCGATTTTCTGTTCGCTTTTGCGATGTTGGCGGCCATTGCCTTTCTGGCGGGCGCCTTCACGGCCTCGCTCTTGCTGTGGCTCATCCCGCTGCTGATCATTCAACTCGCCACGGCGGTCGGCCTGGGACTCTTTCTGTCGATCCTGAACGCCCAGTACCGGGATGTGAAATATGCGATCACGTTCGTGCTGCAGTTGGGCATGTTCATCACCGTCTGGCTGCCGCTGGAAGCCATGGGGCGCGGCGAATTCCACTCGGTTGACTGGGGGTGGGCCGTCCCTTACCTGTATCAGGTCCTTTCGCTCAATCCGATGGCGGCGGTTGTCGAAACCTATCGCGCGGTGATCGAGCGCAGTCCGATCAACTCGATGCTTCTGCTGAAGGCCGCCGTGATGTCGGCCCTGGTGCTTTTCTTCGGCGCCCGCTTCTTTGCGGCTCGAGAACGCCGACTCGTGGATGTCCTCTGACATGCCGGACAACGCAGAAGCACCCGCCATCGTCAGGCGCGCCGAAACCACCCCCGGCGCCGAAGCGGCCACCCCGTGGGCGGTGCGCATGCGGGATATCGGCAAGGCCTATCGCCTGGGGGAGACGCGGGCGCTCAAGGATAATTTTCGCGAAGAGCTGACGAGCCTGCTGCGCCGCGGCTTTGGCCTGGCTCGACGCGGTCGCGGCGATAAGGGGACTTTCTGGGCGCTCCGCGACATCAATCTGGAGATCGCCCGCGGCGAAACCGTCGGCATCATTGGCCGCAACGGCGCGGGCAAGTCGACCCTGCTCAAAATCCTCAGCCGGATTACCGCGCCCACGACCGGCGAAATGCGCTACCGCGGGCGACTGGCCAGCCTGCTGGAGGTCGGCACCGGTTTCCACCGCGAGCTGACCGGCCGCGAAAACATCTATCTCAACGGCGCCATCCTCGGCATGCGCCGCGCCGAGATTGCCCAACAGTTCGACGCCATCGTTGAATTTGCCGGGATCGAACAATTCCTCGATACGCCCGTCAAGTTCTACAGCTCGGGGATGTATGTTCGCCTCGCCTTTTCGGTGGCGGCCCACCTGCGCACCGACATCATGGTCGTGGACGAGGTCCTGGCCGTCGGCGACGCGCAGTTTCAAAAGAAGTGCCTGGGCAAAATGGAAAATGCCGCTCATGACGGTCGCACCATTCTGTTCGTCAGCCACAATATGGGCGCCATCCAGAATCTCTGCCGGACAAGTATTTACCTTGACGCCGGGGCGGTCCGTGCCTGGGGCAGAACGTCCGAAGTTTTCGATCAGTACATCCGTGATACCCTGGGCGGAGCAGAAAATGGAGGACGCGTTGACCTGACAATCCGCAACCCTCCCACGCAGGGGCCGGCCAGGCTGCTCTACTGCGAGCTTCGGAATCGGGATAACGAACTGACATCGGTTTTTCGCTATCGTGAACCTTTGCGAGTAACTTTTGGCTTGGAGGTTTTGGAGCCCCTCCCCTCTCTGTCGTTTCATCTTGGGGTCGATCGGCTGGACGGCACGCGGGTCTACACCAGTGACAGCGAAGAGAATGATCTGCATCCAGGCACGATGCTTCCCGGGACATACATCATCTCATTCCAACCGCGAGGCATGCATTTGATGCCCGGCGATTACAAGGTCTCAAAGCTGATGGCGCGCCAAGGACGTCAATCCCTGGACCTCGTGATGGATGTCACTCGCTTCCATGTTACGAACGTACCCCTCGAGGGCCCGCCGCCGGCGGTCGGCACCGGGATCATTTGCGGCTCCGCCCACTGGGAGGTGGCGCCGACTCAATGCCCGGCGGAGAAGTCCACGTGAAGCTCTTCTGGGCAAATGACACGCGGCATGTATGTCACGTCGGATGTCTGGCGGTGACCGACGCCCATGATCGCATGATTTGGGAGGCCGGCGCTGTCGTGATCCAACGCCACTACGTCGGGCAGGGCAAGGAAATTTGGAACGGCGACGAAAATCAAGCGATTGCGGCTGCCTTGAAAAGTCGATGGGGCAGGGCGATCTTCGAATGCGATGCCGTTGTTGTCAATGGCGAGGGAACCATCCATCACGGCAATGGCAATCATCTGCTTGCTTTTCTCGGCGCCGCACAAAGGCTCGGCAAGCGAACTCTGCTGATCAACAGTCTGCTGGAGGATCTGAATGCCTTCCACGATGTGATTCGAAATCTCGACTATCTAGTCGTTCGGGAACCGAGGAGTGCCGCTGAAGCTCGCCGGCTCGGCCGCGATGCGTGCATTGCACCCGATTCGATCGTTGCAGCGGCATTCCTGGAGCAGGCATCCGCCGACTTCGGTGGTCAAGTCGTCATCGGGGACGCTCACCCCTCTCGGGCGGATATCCTTGAAGTTCTGGATCGACTTAAACGCGATCACCCGAGCTGGGACCTCCACCACGAGGATCGGAAGTTGGATTGGCCCCACGCCGTGGCGAATCTGAAAACGGCATCGATTTATATTACGGGCAGGCACCACGGCGTTTATCTGGCGGGGCTTGCCGGCATCCCCTTCGTCCCCTTGCCCTCGAATTCTCACAAGATTGAAGCGCTCATCGAATGGTCCGGCTGTGATATTCCTGTTTGCTCCAGTCTGGATCAGGTGCGCGAGGCGATCCGGCTTGCACCCTTCAAGCGCGATGAATTTGCCCGATTTCACCACTTCCTGACCCGCAATCGGCCGCTGCCTCGACTTCCGCCCATCGATCTTCCGTTACGCCGTGAACGGCCTTCACTCCAACTTCGGGCTTACTGGGCCTGGGCCACGTTCAAAAATCATTGGCTACGATGAAGCCCATTGCGCTTTACCTCCCGTTTGGTCCCGTGCATCTGCGCAACCTTCTCATCTTGTCTCGGCATATGCCGGAGTGGGACTTCGTCATCTGCCACTCGACACGCACGGAATCCCTTGCCGCATGTCCCGCGGGCAACGGCTTTTCATGGCTCAATCTGGATGACATCGACTCCTATCTTATTGCGGCGGGACAGCGGATCAAGGTGGCCATCTTCTCGAAAGTGTTCCCCGACAAGGAGATATTCCTTCTCCTGGCCGCGCTCATTCGCCACAAGCTGCCCGCCATTGCAATTGAGGAGGTCAACCAGCATGCAATGACCGAGGGAAGGATTAATAATTATATCGTACCCATCGATCATCTCTTTCTCGCATCACCCTACGAAGCCGACGCCTTGACGGGACTGGGCGTGCCGGCCGAGGTGGTGGAGGTCACGGGCTGGCCCTTTCACTCCCAATTGCTTGATGACGGGATCGATCATCGGTCAGAGACCCGGGCGCGACTGGGGATCCAAGGCGATGAAGAAGTCATCACGCTTGCGCTCTCTCTTCTTTCCGACGGGGCGGGCGCCGTTGCGAGCACGGAAACCCAGCGTGTTCGGCACGACCTGATCACCACCGTGGAAGCAGCCAGGCTTCCCGGGCAACGCACGGTAGTCAAGCTTCATCCCCGCGAGGACTTCGACGCCGGCGTCCGGTCAGTGAAGTCGTGCAGCCCGCGGGTAATTGTGGCCCCGCCCGATCTCAGCATCCACCACGTCCTGGAAATCTCGGCAGCCTGTATCAACCGTGGCAATTCACAAGTTATCCTTGAGGCTTTGCTTCGCTCAATCCCCGTCTTGCTGGTGCCCCTCGGACTGAAAACCATATTTGACGGCACCAATTCCAAGGAAGTTTTATCCGGGAGCGAAGATCTGCGAAATGCCCTCCTGCGACTCCGGCGGGGGATCCGCCCCGATTACAGCGCGGTTCTCGCCAACCACAGTCCCATCGCGCCGGATCGGGCAATCGCGCGAGTGGTTCATCGCATCGAGGAGATCGCCTGCGAACCCCTCACGCGACATCCCGACATGCTTGTGGGCATCCTTCTGTGGGCGGCGAGTCTGCAATACCAAGATGTGACGGAGAGCCTTGTGCCACACCTGTCCCAGGACAGCCGGTCAGATTTGCTACAATCCGTTAAAGCGCTGTTACGCGAATGCGCGACACATCACGATATAAAGACAATTTTGAACAATGTGAATATCGGATTGCTTTCCCAGGCCGTGCTGGCGATCTGGCTCCGTCAACTGTCGAAATATGGAGCCAATCGAGAAGACCTCGCGCTGCTGTCCTCGATTCAAGACTTCCCCAGCGACACCAACAGCTATCGCTACTTGCAGCATTATCTCTTGGCTGCTGAACTCCTCGCTTCCGGCGGATATCGCGACCGGGCCGAGGTGATCCTGGAAAAGGTGAAGGAATACCCTGGTCTTTCCCTGCGCTGGCCCGACCTGTGGCGCTCGCTGTGCTGGCAGATGGGCGACTACACGCCGCGAAACGGATACAACTGGATGCGAAGGAAATGGGGCCGAGGATTCAGAAAAATCCGTATGCAACGTCGAGTTCTGAATGAAGACAACTGACACAATATCCATTGCGATCTGCACAAGAAACCGCGCGGCCCTGTTGAAGCCATGCCTGGACGCCTTGACGATTGCTCTGGCTTCACGCCCGACACCTGTCATTGTTGTCGACAATGCATCAACGGATGAGACACGTGCGATAGTGGAGGGATGTGGGTCCCTGAATATTCAATATGTGTTGGAGCCCAAAGTAGGTCTCAGTCGCGCCCGAAACACCGCGCTTGCCCTTTGCCGCACGGAATATCTCGTCTACCTCGACGATGACGCCAAACCTTTGCCGTTTTGGATGGATGCGATCGAGGAGGGTATCGCCCGATGGCATCCCCCCTTTTTTGGCGGGCCCTACCGGCCCTATTATCTGGGTGGCAAGCCACGCTGGTTTGCTGATTCCTATGGCAGCATGCATTATGAAAAGCAGGAGGGACCGTTGCCGCCCAATGGTTTTCTGTCGGGCGGCAACATGGGTTGGCGGGTTGATCTGATTCGGTCCCTGGGCGGCTTTCCGGAGCACCTGGGCATGATCGACACGCGCATCGGCGTGGGCGAGGAAACGTATCTTCAACTGGCCCTCAAGGAACGAGGCAATAACGGGCACTTTTTTCCGCGCATGGAGATTCTGCATTTCATGGCGCCGGAGAAAATGAGTCTCTCCTATCGCGCGCGGCGCATGTGGCAGTCCGGCCTTCAGGCCCGTGCCACGAATCTGGGCCGCAGTCGCGCTCGTTTGCGGACGTTACTCTATTCCATGGTGTTCGTGCCGATCCACCTGGCCGGCATGCTGTTCCGCGATCGGACGGTCGATCCATGCTGGCAGGGATACGTTTACCGTAGAATATTGCCCCACCTGACCTATTGGGGGGAGTTCTGGGCGCGCCTTAGCGGGCAACGATCGAAGGTTGACTAGCTGACATGGATAATCCCAGGGTATCGATCATCATCCCCGTTAAAAACCGTGCGCATCTAATGCCGGCCCTTGTCGATAGCCTTGTCCATCAGTCCCTTCTTTCCTGGGAGGCACTCGTCGTTGACGATGGAAGCGAGGCCGATGAGTTATTGAAGATCTCACAATTATGTTCCCGTGATGCGCGAATCAGGTTAATTAGGCGTGAGGCGGGGAAATCGGGCGCCGGCGCCTGCCGGAACCTTGGTTTCCGCCATGCTCGCGGTGAGATCATTATGTTTATTGATTCGGATGATTGTATTTCCACGCCAGACTGTCTGGCCGATCGCGTTGAGTTTCTCGGCCAGCGCGGCAACCTTGATTTCTGCGTTTCTCCCGTTGAAATCTTCGAAAGCGTTCCGGGTGATCTTGCCCGCCTTCACAATATTGTTACTGCCGAAACGGACCTGATCCGATTTCTCAAGCGCGACATTCCATGGCAGACCGCCGGTCCCACCTGGCGCCGGAAGACTCTCGACCGGCTGGGCCCATGGAATGAGGATTTGCCAAGTTGGCAGGATTGGGAGTTTCATACGCGTGCTCTGCTGGCGGGCCTGTCCTACGAGCGATTCCCCGGCGGACGAGCTTATTGGAGGCTTCCTTCGGCAGCCGGCAGTATCGGCGCGGCGGCCCGCTCCGTGGAGCATCTCAAGCAAGTCGAATCATTGTTGATCGAAACCGCCCAAAGGATAGATAAGAATCATTCAATGGATCGGAAGACCCGGCGCGCGTTGGCCTTCTCGTTCTTCTTCACCGCCGTGGAGTTTATTGCATTAGACCGTCCGACGGACGCACATCTGCTTTGGCGGCAATTCAAGCAGGTCAGCCACGCGCCGCAGTGGGAGATTGCCGCTCTCGAACTATACAGCCGGGTATTCAAATGGCCCGGGATCAGCGGCGCCTGTCGCTGCTTATTGCATTTACTCCTTCCGCCGACGGATATCCCTCAATATTCCACGACTTTTCGGCGTTGTGGCATCGAAGGAACCAGCACATGGAACGCAGCCGGTGATGACTCTTCCCACCGGCTGTAGTTCGTGCTTATTCAATCTCACTTCCGGCCGGTGAACAAGCGCGATTGCCGAAGCGCAAGCAACTTAGTCAATACGCAGCGCAGTTGGCGCGCCGGCAGAAAAGATAATAGAAACATGACATAAGCTTTGGGCGGGGCCGCCCATGTGCGAACGGCCCGCCAGAGAAAGCCGCGATACGGCTGATCCAGTTCGAACAGGCAGTCCCGCGCCAGATTATAGTGCATAATGGCCCGCCGCCGACGCAGCAGCGCGGGGGTCAGCACTTGCTTGCCGGCCAGTGCTTCCAGAATCGCCTCCTCGCGCTGCCGCCGGCGCTCGAGCCGCTGGCCCTTCGTCGACAAGGATCCGCCCGCCGGCGCGAGTCGGTAGCCGCTCAATTCCTCGCAAAGCCGGTGCACGCGGTACCGCGCGACGAGCCGGACAAAATACTCATAATCCTGCCCTGAACTGAGCGCCGGCGACTCGTCCATCCCGCCCAGCTCTTCACAGCACCGCGCCCGCATCATCACCGTGCTGGTGAAAAGCGACTGCATCAGAATCTGGTCGACCGTCACTTCCGTCGTCTCAAACCGCCACATCATTTCGCGGTAGCGTTGCACGCGGGCGGGATCGCCGAATACGTAATACCATGAGCAAACCGCATCGACCTCGGGGTGGCTTTCAAGGTAGGCGGCCTGTTGCTCCAGTTTCCTGGGTTCCCAGACGTCGTCGGCATCCAGGAACGCAAGATAGTCGCCCGAGGCCATCTGCATGGAATGATTGCGAGCTTTGGCGGCCAGCCCCGTGTGCCGAGCGAGGCGCAGCAGCTTGACGCGCGGGTCTTCCACGGCGATCCGCTCCACGATCTCGACGGTCGCATCGCTCGATCCATCATCGGTGATCAGCATTTCCCAATGGTCGTGGCTTTGCGTCCGCACCGACGCAATGGTCTCCGCGATGAATTGCGCGGCGTTATACGCGGGAGTGATAACAGAGACGAGCGGTTTTCGGACGCGTCTCATCGCGAGGCCCGATCAAGATGGCTGAGAATGCCCCGCTGCTGCTCGATTCGCGCCTGGTAGGTGTTGCGCTCGGCGAGCTCCCTGCGCTGGCGTGTCAGAACGGCTTGCTGCTCCCGGTGCCGCTCGAAATGAGTCAGAAAATCCACCCACTGTTGCGGCGACCGGGCCACGTGAACCAGATCCGGATTCGGCAATTCGAGTTGCGCGAAATCGGTGCTCAGGATCGGCTGGCCGCTGATGGCATACTCGTAAAATTTCAATGGCAAACCGCAATGCTGCGCCGTGGCCTTGCCGGCATAGGGAAACAGCAGCACGTCGGCGAGGGCCAGGTATCCCGGGATCTCCTCGTGGGGCTTTGCCCCAAACAGATGACAATTCCCTAACGCCCCCAGGCGCCGCGCCTCCTTCTCGGCTAGATTGTACGGACCAATCAGGACGAATTGCCAATGGGGGCAGGCCCCGGCGACTTCCTCCAGCAGCGCGAAATCAATTCGAGCCGTCAACGCGCCGGTAAAGAGCGCGCGGGGACGGCGGATTCGTTCCATCTCGGCGGGATGGCGGTTCCGGTTGCTCTCCCACCAGGCCAGGTCAACGGCATGCGGAATGTGGAACGTCTTGGCATTGTGCGGCAGAAGCCGCCGCCGCAGGATATCGGAGGTGGTGAAAACCACATCCACCCGCCGGCAACATTCCGCCTCTTCGCGGAATTCATTCGCAGTGCCGTGACCGTAGCCGTAAAGATCGTTGCAATAATAAACCCGCAGCGCGTCGGGGAAGAGCTCCAGCAGATCGTAGCGCACCGGCTCCTGCATCAACACCACGATCTCCGGCTCCCAGCCCAGCACGCGCAGGTATCGCCGGATGCGCCGCTGATCCAGCGGCCGATGCAGCGCCCGCAGGGCATTCCCCATAAGTCCCCCCTTCAGCATCCGGGGAAAGGCGGGCGGCATCGCGCCGACGTGCAGGCGGGGGTGGACCCGGCGAAGCTGCCCGTGCAACGACGGGCCCCAGCGGGCATCGCCGCGCATGAAATGGTTCGGATACGGCGAACCTTCCAGCAGGAGAATGTGATTGCCTGCTTCCGCCCAGGCCATCGGCATCCGGTGTCGAAATCCTTGACGTCCCTCCCACACGCCGTCCGTCACAACCAGCATGCGATTGTTGCGGAGGAGGGGCGTGGGAGAGGCCGGCGAGGGATTCAACTTCGCTCACGCGCATTCGGTCAGCCCCAGCACGCGGCGGTAGACGTTGAGCGTCCCGCGCGCGGTGGCGGCCCAGGTGAACTGGCGGGCGCGGCGCAGGCCGGCGTCGCGCAGCGCCGAGCGGTGCATCGGATCGGCCAGGAACGTCACCAGCTCGCGTGCGATCGACCCCGATTCCCGCGGGTTGAAGTAGTGCGCGGCGTCGCCGGCGATCTCCGGCAGCGACCCCGCCCGCGAGATCAGCGTCGGGCAGCCGCACGCCATCGCCTCCAGCACCGGCAGCCCGAATCCCTCGTAGAGCGACGGAAAGACGAACCCCAGCGCCTGCCGGTAGAGCGCCGGCAGCGCCGCGTCGGGCACGTAGCCCGTCGGCGTCACCAGATCCTGCAGCTTCGCTTCGCGCAGCCGCGCCTCAAACGGTTTGATCCCCCACGCCGGCTGGCCCGTGATCACCAGCCGCGGCAGCTTCTGGCCGCCCGCTTCCATGATCCGCCGCGCGCGGGCGTAGGCCTCGAGCAGCGTCACCAGGTTCTTGCGCGGCTCGATCGTCGCCACGCACAGCAGGTACGGCTTTTCGATCCCCAGTTGGCGCAGGTGCTCGTTGTCGTCCGGGGCCGGCTCTTCGCGGAACCGGTTCAGGTTCACCGCGTGCGGCACCACGCTCACCTTCTCCGGCGAAACGCGGTAATGCTTGAGCAGCTCGGCGCGCGTGAACTCCGAGACGGCGATGATCTGGTCGACTTCGGGCAGCCCGCGTTCGAACGTCTGGTAGAAATATTTCCCGCCGTAGGTGTCGACCAGCGTCGGCGCGTGTTTGAAGTAGATATCGTGGACGGTCACAACGCGGCGCGCCGCGCGCACCGCCGGGATGTAACTCGCCGGCGAGTGCAGCAGGTCGATCGGGCCGGTCCAGATCTCGGCCGGGGGCCAGCCCAGATACTGCCAGCCGCGCAGGATCAGCCGCCCCGGGAGCGTCGTCCGCTTGACGTCATAAACCCTGGCCGACATCCAGGGGTCGTGCTCGGGGAGCGCGTGGCGGCGCGAGTTGACCCACACGCGCGCCACCGGCCAGTTTTCCGGCCAGATCTCGGCCAGCGCCGTCAGCAGCTCGGCCGTGGCATGGCCGATGCCCGTGCGCGGCCCGACCACTGAGGCCGCGTCGAACCCGATCCGCGGGCCGACGACGGCTTCACCGCTCCGCCGCGCGGGAGCGCGCGACAGCCCGGCGGGCTTGAGGGCGGGGGCAACCGTCGGCGCCGAGGCCATCAGGCGTTCCCGTCCGCGGATTCGCCGGGCGCGGCCGAGTCGTCCTCGCCCGCGTCGCCGGGCTGGGCCGGCGCCGGCTGGCGCGGGCTGACCGGCTCGGGGACGATCGGTTCGCCCTCGTGCGGCACGAACCGGGGCAGCTCGCCCAGCGCCCCCGGCTCATAGGTCCCCGACGGGCTGGCCGGCGCCTGGTCCAGGTACTGGCTTCCCGCGACCAGCTCCTCCATCGTCAGGCGCGCTCCCGGCCGCAGGTCGCGCTGCATCGCGACCTCCTGCTTGGCCATTTCGATTCGCATCAGCCGCTGCGTGATGCGTTCGCGCTGGTTGAACTGCCGGCTCCGATGGACCGGGATGATCGAAACGACGGCCAGGTAGCTGAAGATCACCAGGCCGACCACCACGGCCAGTCCCGTGGACTGGCGCACCGCGGATCCAACTGCATGAACGGACATGGCGATTCCCCTCGCTCGGGCAACCTTTAACACCCATCCATCATGAAGGCCCAGGGGGCGATCAGTAAAGGAAAAGCCGCCGCGATCAGCCCTCGGCGCGTCGAGGCGCGCCGCCGCGGGCTTCCTGCATTTCCTCGCGGGCGCTCGTTGTGGGATAATCCCCATCGCGCCGGGCCGGCCGGTCCGCACCCCCGGCGCGAGCGCCATCTCCCCATGCCCCTGATCCCATGATCCTGCCCGTCCGATTCCTGCATCTTTTCCGGTCGCTCCGCCACCGCAATTTCCGGCTCTTTGCGATCGGCCATGGGCTTTCGCTCATCGGCACCTGGATGCAGATGACGGCGGTCGCCTGGCTGGTCTGGCGGCTCGATCACAGCGCCATGCTCCTGGGCGTTGTCGGCTTCGCCGCCCGCATCCCCACCTTCCTGCTCGCCCCCATCGGCGGCGTCCTGGCCGACCGGTTCAACCAGCAGCGGCTGATCATCGCGACACAGGCCCTGTCGCTGGTCCAGGCCCTCGCCCTGGCCGGGTTGATGTTCAGCGGCCACATCCAGGTTTGGCACGTCATCGTCCTGTCGCTGGTGCTGGGCGTCATCCAGGCGGTCGACATCCCGACCCGCCAGGCGTTCCTGATCCATATGATCGATGATCCGCACGACCTGCACAACGCCATCGGGCTCAACTCATCGATGGTCAACGGCGCCCGGCTCGTCGGGCCCTCCGTGGCCGGCGTGCTCATCGCGCTGTGGGGCGAGGCGGTCTGCTTCCTGATCAATGGCCTGAGCTATTTTGCCGTCATCGCCAGCCTGCTGCTGATGCGGGTGCCCGGTCGTCAGCGGGTTGCGGGCGGCCCGGCGCTGCTGGCCCACCTGGCCGAGGGGTTTCGTTACGCCTTCGGCTTCGCGCCGATCCGCGCCCTGCTGTTGCTGCTGGCGCTGGTCAGCCTGGTCGGCAGTTCCTACGGCCAACTGCTGCCGATCTTCGCCGAGCGGATTCTGGGCGGCGATTCGCGCACGCAGGGGTTTCTGATCTCCGGGGCGGCGGTCGGCGCGCTCATCGGCGCGCTGCACCTGGCCAGCCGCCCCAGCGTGCGCGGCCTGGGCCGCGTCATCGCCTGGTCGCCCGCCGTGATGGGCGGCGGCCTGATCGTCCTCGGCCTGTCGAGCTGGTTCTGGCTCACGCTGGCCGCGATGCCGGTCATCGGCCTGGGGATGATGCTCCAGATGGCCTCGACCAACACCGTGCTGCAGACGATCGTCGACGACGACAAGCGTGGCCGCGTGATGAGCTTCTATTCGATGTCGTTCATGGGCATGGTGCCGCTGGGGAGCCTGCTGGCGGGGGCGGTGGCGCAACTGGTCGGCGCCCGCGCGATGGTCATCTGCGGCGGGGCATGCTGCATCCTGGGCGCGCTCGGCTTCGCCACCCGTCTGCCCGATCTGCGCCGGCTGATCCGCCCGATCTATATCCAGAAGGGGATCATCCCCAGCCCGGCGGAACCGGCCGGCCTCGGCGTGGCCGAAGCGCCGGCCCCGGCGCCGACTCAATCGAGCTGAGCGCGCTCTCAGCTTTCGTGAAAAAAATCAGGCTCCAGCCGGCTCGGCCGGCGCGGGTTCCGCCGGCCCGACTCCCTGGCTAAAGCGGACGCCGAGCCAGGTGGCGGGGTCGCCGATCAGCGTGATCCCCAGGTACGGCACCCCCACCGACTCGCGCTTGGCGGCCAGAAAGGCATCGCCCAGCCGGACTACGTTCTGCTCCCGCATCGACTCGATCATCCGCAGGATGAACTTGTGCGAGGCCAGCACGAGCGATTCGCCCACGTGGCCGATGCAGGCGATGCCGCCGCGGCCGGGCGCCTCCACCAGGTACGTGCCGATCCCTGAATCGACCCACTCGTTGTTTGTCGGGTGCGCATACCCCGGCGAGTCGAACAGCGACGAATAGCAGGTGGCGGAGAAAATCAGCGGATAGCGGCCGGCGTTGGTCAGCTCGCGCACATGCGCGTTGGTCAGCATGTCCGTCTGCGACGCCATATCCTCGGCCCCGGTCCGCCACTCCCAGTAGCTGCCGTGGCCGGCGAAGTAAACCAGGTCGCAGCCGCCATTGAGCGCGGCGACGATTTGCCCGCGCAGCGCCTCATTGCGCGCGACGTCCCGCTCGGCGTAGACGCGCGTGATCTCCCACGGCTCGCCCAGTTTTTCGGCCACCTGATCGCAGTAGTTCGCGAACCCGGTCCCGGCGATCAGCAGGGCGCGGCGGGGACCCTCCATCGCGGCGACCGCTTCTTCCCGATTGGCGTCCTCAAACGCCACCAGCTTCTCGACATAGTCGGTCACCTGGGCGGGGCGGCTGGCCGGCAGCCGGCCGATCGCCACCCGCGGCGTCGTCCCCTCCGGCCCGTAGACGTAGTACTCGTCCAGGGCGAAGATCGGCACGCCGACCGACCGCTCGCTCTCGATGTGATAGGTCGGCACCAGATTGGGAACGGTCTTCTGCACGTTGTGATAGTCGTAGTTCGCGTCGCCGACCAGGAAGACGTATTGCAGGTCGCCCGCCCCCTGGCCTTCCTTTACGAACAGGTCGTCCAGGAACCGGCGGATCGCTTCGGGCGAAAACAGACTGTCGCTGTATTCATCGTAGATGTCCTGCACATCCACCAGCAGCGTGCTCAACCCCTGGCGCCTGCGGTGCTCGATGAGCGGCTGAAGCGCTTCCACGAAGCGCGCGTGCGTGATGACCAGATACTCGGGCGGCTGGGCCGACTTCAGATCGGAGGCGAAGCCCGACTCGATCCGCTCCGGCGCCAGGTAGCCCCGCGGCCCGACCGCGACGAACCTCGGGCGGGTCACGGCGGAATCCGGTTTCACTTCATAGCGATAACGAATGGCATCGGGGGGCGATCCGGCGGGCAGCGCCAGCTCGATCCCCTCATCGATGCTGAAGATCCGTGGAGCGCCGCTGAACGCGTTCTCGATCGAGACGGCCTGCGCCAGCGTCCCAGTGGTGAACTGATAGGTCAACCGGTCGTCGATCGGGCGGAGGACCGCCTCGTAATCGATCTCAACCCAATCGATCGAGATCGAGTCGATCGTCTCGCCCGCCTGCATGTTTCGCAGTTCGAGGTTGTTGTCCCGCGTCAGCTCGACTTCGGAACCGGCTGCCATCATCGGTTCGTGCCGGCTAAATGCTCGCTCGGGAATCGGAGCGCCGTGGACCACGTGCGTGCGATCGTCCCACACCGCTTCGCCCAGGTCGTGGCCGTTGAGCGCCAGTCGCCAGCGGTGATCGGGGTGGATCCCCAGCCGGCTGTTGCCCCACAGCATGATGCGGATGGCGCTGGGGGCGGCCCCCTCGGCCAGGTCCGGCAGCGTGCCCAGCGTCAACCGGTGCCCTTCGCGCGGGGGCGCCATGAAGGTTGCCCACATCACCCGGTCGGTCGGGAAGCCCTTGTAGTGTTGCAGGAAGTTGGCCTCGCGATCTTCTTCGAGATGCGCGGTGCGGGGGCAGCTGGTCAGGATCGGCTCGTCCGGCGCGGGCAAGCTCAGCGGGTCGCTCATCGTGTAGCGCACCGGCGGCCGGCCGCCATCCCAGCGCAGTAGGTAGACATTTTCGGCGGCGTGGAGGTCATGCAGGGTCTGCTCGCCGCGGGGAAACTCGCCCCAGAAGAGGATCGTGCTGTCGGGCGCCAGCGTCCCGCTCGGGCTCAGCCCCTCAACCACAATGGGAACGGGCTCCCCGCGCAGATGCAGGTTGAGCTGGTCGCCGCGGGTGGCCTGCAGGTCGAGGCCGCGGCTGGCCAGATCAAAACCCGCCAGCCGGACCATGCCGTCGCGCTTCACATAGATCTGGATGGAATCGAGCGCGGGCGCCAGCGGCACGGGGGTCGCGGCGGCCGGCGCGACGTCGCCCACCTGAAACACCATCGGCTCGCTCTTCATTCCCCCCGCCGAGTCGACGATCTGGAGCCGATGGAAGCCCGGTCGGGCGATCAGCTCGGCCGGCACGAGCGCCGAGACGACCCCGTCGGCCCCAACCGACGTCTGCAGTTCGCGACCGTCCCAGCTGACGACCGCCGTCCACAGCGGCGCGGCCAGATTGAACCACAGGGCCGAGGCGCCGTCGGGCTGCGGATTGAACGCGACGCCGGGGTCCGTCCGCCGCGGGCCGTAGTCGACCACGCGCACCCCAAGGATGGGAATGTGCAGGTCGGCGCTGCGCAGATCGGCGTCGCGGTCGACCAGCGTCAGCGTCAGCGTGCCCGGGGCATCATAATAGCGGGGCGGCAATTCCGCCGTCACCAGGCCGCTGTCGGTCACGGCCGTCTTCAGCGGCTCGCCATTGGCCAGCAGCACCGTGCCGCGCGCGGCGTTGCGCGCCTGCAGCCAGATGCCCGAGTTGCCCGACGGCTGCGGGTTGAAATCGACCCCCGCGGTGATCTCCGTCGGGCCGTAACGTTCCACGACAATCCCCTCGACCTCCAGATAGACCGGCTCGCTGACGCGGCTGGTCGGTTCATCGTAGAGGCTCAGCGCCAGCCGGCCCGGCTGCTGGAGGTGCTCCGCCGGGATGAACGCCTTGATAATGCCGTAGGCGTCGACCCGGCTGGCCAGCGCCGTCCCGTTGAGCCGGACGATGGTGTCGGAGGTCGCCCCCTGCGCGCGGATCGTAACCGTCGACAGGCCGCCGGGGACCTCGGCGAACGTCTCGCCGGCCAGCGTCTGCTGCGGCTCATACTCCGCAATGGCGATCGGTTCGTTCTCGCTCAGGGCGGGCGGGGGCGGCCCGCAAGCGGCCAGCAGCGCAAGGCTCCACGCGGTCAGCAAAATCCGCCGTAACGATCCGCCCCAGCGATGCAACTCCAATAGAATCATGACGGCACTTTCATATGAGGCCGCGCGGCCGGATGGCGCGCCTCGGCCGGGCTGCCAGCGCGAAACGACGGCGGGAAGGAGCGCATGGGGCATTCTAGGGGAACCGCCATCGGGAAAAAAAAGAAAAAAGCACCCGGGTGGTTGCCTCTCCCGCGGGTCGGGCATATAATGTTCACCTTGATGTAAAGTTTGTCCGCTATTAATTTGGTCCGTCCTTCTCCTCGCTTGGCTCGGTCGCCGGGGAGTAAGCGTCAGGCGGCAGAACTGGCCCGCCTGCAACATCCTGCAACGGTCTCCCCTTCCATCCAAAGGAGGATGCTTCCATGTCCGTGCGCGCGCAATCCCGCCGCCTGATTCTGCTGTCCGCCCTGGTGCTGGCCGCCATCGGCGGGACGGCCGCGGCTCAGGGGCCCGCTTCCAAAATCAGCGGGCAGATCCTGTATCACAAGCAGATCAAGGAGTCGTTGCAGGAGCAAGGCGTTTCGCCCAGTTCCCAGGAAGCGGCGCTGCTCGAGCAAGGCATTGCGCCCGGCCCGCTCGGCGCCGAGGAGTGCGCGCTCTACGTCGAGCGCCCGCTGACCCAGGAGGAGAAGGCGGAACTCGCCGCGCGGGGCATCACGGTTCACCAGACCTACGTTCCCCCCGTGCCGGATAAGCACCCCTATGGCTTTTATCTGTCGACGGTCGCCTACGACGCCTTGGACGAGGTGCAGGCCGACGAGCGGATCGTTCTGCTGACCTCGACGGCGCGGCTGGATCAACCGATGAACGACCTCGGCCTGGCGTTGATGAACGTGGACGACGTGCATAACGGCATCGGCGTCACGGCGCGCGACGGCACGGGCGTCAACATCGCCGTCGCCGACAGCAGCCTGGACACGACTCACCCCGATATTCCCGCACCGGTGGAAGCGTACGACATGACCGACGGCACCGACGTCGGCACCTGGGGCACCGACGTCAGCAGCACCGTGAGCGACCACGGCACCCACGTGACCGGTTCGGCCCTGGGACGCGGCACGCAGTCCGGCGGGCAGTACAAGGGCGCCGCGCCCGGCGCCAATCTCTATTTTTACAAAATCGGCAACGACTTTACCGCCAGCGCCAGCATTGCCGATGAAGTCGAGGCGATCGTTCGCGCGGGCGAGGTGGGCTGCGACATTTTCACCATGAGTTACGGCGGTGTTGGCTCGTTCAACGACGGCTCCGAGGAGATGGAGCAGGCAATCGACGCCGCCGTCGCCGGCCTCAACCCTGGCCAGGTCAAGCCGATGGTTGTCTTCATGTCGGCCGGCAATGAAGCCAACAAGAAGCATCATGCGTCGGTCAGCGTCGCGCCCGGCGCGACGTCGTCGACGTTCGGCCTGACGATCAACAATTCGGCCGGCGTCGGCACCTACACCACGGCTCTGGGGATCCGGGTGGTCTGGATCGATGACACCCCCGGCGATTTCAACATCAGCCTGAATTGCACGAATCTGACGGGAACCGAAGATTTTCTCCTCGGCACCTCCGACAGCAGTGTGCGCGGGACCGAAAGTCGCAATTACGGTCTGTTCCCCGAGATCGCCGCCGGCGCGACGAAGTCCTATACTTTTGAGTTGACCAACAGCGCGGGTTCCGGCAGCACGCCGCTGGTTCATCTGTTCGCACTGACCTCCAGCGGCCTGGTCACGTTCGACAGCCCCGATGAGTCCTATACGATCGGCAGTCCCGGGCTGGCCGACGACGCCATCGCCGTCGGGTCGTGGACGAGCCGCAAAGCGTGGACGGATTACAAGGGCGACGGCTGGTTTTACAACTCGTTGAACGAGGGCACGCGGTCTGAGTTCAGCAGCCTGGGGCCGCGCGTCGACGGTCTGATGAAGCCCGATGTGATGTCCACCGGCGCGGCGATCATCTCCTGCCGCGACA
>ERZ795058.1142-NODE-1142-length-36977-cov-6.939250_pt1 | contig 36977 bp, 30 predicted proteins | sample MGYA00375142_ERZ795058 | MGnify/ENA primary metagenome ERZ795058 (study PRJEB30187, sample SAMN05720210) | activated sludge metagenome | isolation source: anaerobic digester from wastewater treatment plant | place: Japan | collected 2015-04-20 ... | reverse complement strand
ATTCGCCCTACAAAACTAAAATACCGATGGACGAGCTTGAACAGATGAGCCTGACTGTTGTTATTAAATTGATTGTTTGATTTTGCGGATTTTCACCCACAATAAAACAGGTGGGTTTTCTTTTGAGAGTGTTTGTGGTGCTCCCCACCTGTTCTGTTGTTTTGTGTAGATTATTTCTACTGATTGAGCTTCAATTACTCTGTTTCTTGGTTTAATACTGGAAATCTTATCGGTTGGACCTTTATCTTGCGGTCGCTAAAGTCTCAAGAACTCCGAATATTTGAAACTATGTGTTTTGAGGTTTGAAACCGCACTTTTCATTTTCCGAAACTACAACTTTCAATAGGTAAAACGTAATGTTTCAACGAATTTCCGTTCCGAAGTAGTTCGTACTAATGGAAATTAGTCAGCCTTAACAACTATATAAACACCAGAAACTGTTTGTTCCCATTTGTACCCATCATTAAGAGTGAACTTATTACTTATAGAAGTGATTCCAGCAATTCCGTCTCTTTCATAATAGTATGCACCTATTTCATATCCATTTGTGCTTTCAAGATTAACGTTTCCTAATGAAAGTGAAGGTGTGCCACCTGGATAATCGCAGTTTTCAATTGAAATGGCATCTCCTGTAGAGTTAAATCCATTGCCATCATGCTTAAACTCCGATTTTGTACCTGTTCCCCTTATAGTGCCACCAACAAATTTAGAATCTAAAGTTAATGTTCCACTTTTCATATATATACCAGTGGCTCCTTCAATTACACCGCCAGTAATAATCAAAGTACCTTTTTGTGGATGATAAATGCCAGCAGAATCTTCGTCAGTACCACGAATAACGCCGCCATTAATTGTTATAAGAGTATTGTGGTAAGTTCCGTTACCATAAACTCCACCATAGCCTCCAAGTATTGTTCCACCATTAATTGTCAGTACGGCGATTTTTGACAAATCAGGATTTCTTGTTCCCATCAGAATACCAGTTAGAGTGCCACTAACAGTACCGCCACCAATAGAATCATTAACAATTAATTCACCGCCATTTAATACACTAAGTACAATATTACCACCAAAAATTGAATGACCTTTTAAATCGATTGTTGTTGATATATTCGCAGGAATTCGAACAGTATTTGATACAGTAATATCGTTACCTAAAGCATAAATACCACCTGCTTGAACTTTTTCTATAAAGTTGCTGCTGTCCGTTAATTCTTCAATAGTCTTAACATTGGAATTTTCAGATACTTTAGCTCCGTTTAATTTTGTATTATCCGTAGGTGTAACTCCCGCAGCAAGCATAACAGGTGTGCTATCTTTTACTTCAACATCTACATCTGCACCATTAATAACAACCAATGTAGCCGCTTTATTGTTTTCGGCAGATGCATTAACAACAACGTGTCCTTTTGTTACATAAAGACCACCTGATACGAATCCGTTTTCATAATATGAATGTGGAGCGACTGAATCAACCTTTACTAAGACAGCTGTTCCAAAATGCTTAACAGTATCGTTTTCTGCATCGACAGTAAGGTTCCCGCCGTTAGTACGAATAACAACTTCCTGACCGGTAGCACCAGTACGATCGTATGAAATACTTGTGACTTTTTCGTTACCAACGTCAATACCTGTCGTTACGTTGAATGTGGTTGTCTCTCCAATATTGTAGAGATATGTGGAATATGTAGTATTCGGTACAGAATCAATTTTCCAAAGCTTGTACTGTTCAGTACCTTTTGCTTTTTCTCCTGTTACGTCGGGAGTATATTCGACTTTGCCGTCATTAAGATAGCAGAAAGCGTCTGCAACCGAGTCCCAAAGAATTTCGTTGCCGGTAGCCTTAGCGTTAATTCTCGCAACGATATATCCGCCTTCTACAGCGGCATCAAGGGCGGATTGCATTGTCTTGTGCTCGCCGTTGATGGCTTTATCTTCTGCAAGAGCTGTGTTCAAGTTGCGAACAAGCTGAGTATCAGCAGAAATATTCGCCTTTTTGATGATACCTGTGAATGTAGGAATAAGTACTGCGGCAAGGATCGCAATAACCGCAATAACGATAACAAGTTCTACGATTGTAAAACCTTTTTTATTCATTTTTTCATTTTTTGTCTCCTTTAAATAAAAATTTATTAAAATACAGGAACCCCGTCTGTTACAACGAGGTCCCCGAAAGAACATAGTTTTTTAAATCTACCCCCCCCGCACTGGAAATAATTTCCAAATCCGGGAGAGGCAGGTTGTATTTTCTTTTATTTAGTTAGATTGTTGGGTGTGTGGATTAGTCTGCGATTTCCCAAACGCCTGTAGCTACAGTAAAATTGCAAGTATAACCTTTAGATGTTTCTACGGTATAAACGACATTATTATAGAAGCCTTCAAAAGCAATAACAGCTATACCGTCCGTTTCCGTATTATTTACAGTAGCTGCAGATTCTCCGGCAGTAGCTGCATGATATTAGTTCTGTGTTTCTTCTGCTTCAACCTTGCCAGCGTAGTATTGTTTTTCGCCAACTTCATATTTAAGCATGTTAGCATAGTCAGATTCTGCAAGTACAAGGTCATTTGTCATAGCGTTACGAGCTTCCTGAAGAGCAGCAGATTGATTTGCCTTTTCAACTACACCACTGAAAGTAGGAATAAGTACTGCAGCAAGGATAGCGATAACTGCGATTACAATAACAAGTTCAACAATCGTGAAAGCTCGTTTGTTATTTTTGATTTTTTAATCTCCTTTTTCTTATATATGAATTTAATTTATATTCTATGTACGCATATATGTAAGTCTTTTTTCTTCCTATACCCTACATACACATTTACATTTATTTCCTAGTTTAACTTTTATAAGTTAACCTTTATCAATTTAGTAATTTACAAAAATGTAAATATATTTTTTTGGCAAAGTGCCGAGTTCCTGTAAAGTATTCGTAAGTGACTTTTCTTTCTTTGAAAATCACTAATTGTTTTTTAGCTTCGTTATAAACTTCTTTAGCAACTTTTACAGCTGTTACAGCTAAAACAACAATACTTAAGAACAATAATAACATTTCAAGTATTATAAATACACTAATCTCAACCGAATAAACTCTATACTTAGCAAAAAGTGATTCTCGGAATGATGAATAATATACATCTCCAAGAATATTCTTCATTGCATTAGTAATGAAAGGGATATCGCAAAGGAATAACAAATAAGTCATTAAGAAAATAAACAAGATACTGTGGAAGACTGCAGCTATCTTCATATGTTTTTCTAACCATCGTGCAATAACAACTGATAATACACAATATAATAACAACCAAAGCAAAATAAATCCCTCCCTTCAAGTAAAATAAATAAAAATTAGTCCCAGTATATATAATTGTGCTTAAAATGACTTTCTTAATAAAATTAATAAATAAATTATAATAATTAAATTTTCAAAATCAGATTAAACACAATAACTTTTTAATTATAGATAGAATCACCGAAAGAATATAATTACTTATTATAAACTAACGACAAAGCCATATTATTAATAGTGTTAACAAGAATAATACTGCTACACCACAAATTAAGAAACTACCAATCAAAGTAGATACTCTTTTAAACATTAAACCTTTAAAAGATTTATCTGGAGTTTTTGATTCTTCTTCTAATTCTTCTTTGTTAAGAGGTTCGTTCATAATGATCTCCTTTCGTAATTATGATAAACTTACATTCTGTTTATTAGAAATAATCCTATAATTCCTACTAATAAAACTTAAATTATACTAATCAGTTGGTAAATTATGGATGTAGGACAGTCCAAAATACCATTACTAAAGAGCATACAATTAATCAAATCTTTATAAAATTAAAGAATATTTAAGAAAATAATTCGTAATTTTATGTCGAGTAGATATAATCTAAACATATTATAACATTAATTTTTTTTTAAGTCAATACTTTAATTATTTTTTTTTGAATATATTTCCTTTATTTTGGATATATTGTCATTATATATTATTTAATAGCTAAAAAATATTGTTTTTTATTATAATATATTGTTTTTTATTGGTAATTAATGGTTATTTTACTAAAAAAAATATGTTTATTTACCTTTATTTACAACTAAATATTTCCTCATTTTCAACTTGTTTTTTTATAGTATGTTAATAAAAAATAGATGTTACATTTAAAGTATATTTTATTAATTTATATATTATGTTTATATAAAAATAATTACTTTTTTTATTGTTTCTATGGTGAATTAATATTGACTTTTTTTGTCATCAATGATATTATTTTCTTATATTAAGGAGCATAATTTAAAATAATGAAAAAAGAATCAAGAAAAAAATTATCTGAAGTTTTTGATGTAATTGGAGAGTTATGTGCATTTCTTGCAATTGCAGTTTTAGCATTCATTTGTGTTAATGGGGTCTTTGAATTTATTACTGATCCAGACACTTTACATATTCTTCAAATATGTAAACTTTATTCTGGTTTAGCATTAATAATTATTACTGGTTTCGAAGCTACTGTAAAGAGAAGTTTACTTGTTAGAATAGTCTTTTATGTTCTTGTAGCTATAGTTATTGTCTTCCAATTCTTCCCTGGAGCTTGGGATGCAATTGTTGGAGTAATCAAATAAAATATTAATAAAAAACTTGTCAAAAAAAGAAAAATATCCTCTCTAAATCACTTTTAGAGAGGATTATTTATTTTTTAGTTGAGTAATTACCAATAAAAAATTATTCTATCTTTATTATTTTTTTATCTTACAATTACTGCAATTCCATCAGGAATAATTGTTACATTTTTCTTTCCACCAACTAGTTTTTCAGCCATTTCTAAAGCTTCATTTAAACTCTTAGCATGCATCATATGCATATCAGTAAATAGTTTTGGATCGCAATGATTACTAACTACGATTACTCTAGCTTTTACTAGAATTCTTGATAATACTTGAGCTTCAACTATTCTGTTTCTTGGTTTAATACTAAAAACCTTATTGGTTGGACCTTTCTCTTGCGGTCGCTAAAGTCTCAAAAAATCCGAATATTTGAAACTATGTGTTTTGAGGTTTGAAACCGCACTTTTCATTTTCCGAAACTACAACTTTCAATAGGTAAAACGTAATGTTTCAACGAATTTCCGTTCCGAAGTAGTTCGTACCAATGAGAATACTGTTACTCGCCAATACGTTGCTGACTAGGATCTCCTTCGCCCAAATCTTCTGATGGGTTAATAGGTTTTTCATCTTTGGTAATAGGAGTAACAATTTGTGTACTTTCTTTGTCATTGCCGTTATTTTTGTTTTTGCATCCAACTAAAGAAATTACGCCAAAAAGCAAAACAAAACATTCAACAATACTTACTATTCGTTTAAATTATTCCCTAATCCGTTAAAGAACGAAATTGCATCATCAACAGAAGCAGTATAACTGAAGCTTGAGCAGGAAAGAACACTTCCGTTAGGATTATAAGCCGTAACACTAAAACTTACAGTAAGATTCTTTGTTGTAATTTCGCCAGCATCATTTGTACTAAGAAGCGTATAACAACCAGGATAATCTTCGCTGTACAATACATAGAACTGATTTTCTTCGTATTCTACAAGATACAAATCCCCTTGATTTCCAAGTATTGTAACATCGTTAGATTTCAAATCAAAACCGTCCGGAAGGAACATACCTGAATACGTAGGCATTGTATCGCCATGACCATAATATTGACCTTCTTTGATTTCACCAAAATATCCTTTGATTAAATCTGTTGCAATTTTTCCATCTTTAACATCATCTTCAGTATAGACAAATGTCATACTACGAGGGAATCCACCGCCCCATTTATTCTTTAAATTCCCATTATTGTAATTGTACATACCAATTGAAATTGACATTTGGACTTCATACTTAGATGCGCCTTCAACTTCGTTAATAGCAATTACATCTCCGAAATTAGCAGGTGCTGTATTTGTATGGGTTGTAGACATTGATTTACTTGCACTTGCTTGTTTAACCTCGCAAGTTACATCGCCAATTGTCTTAGACGTTGCATCGCCACTATTATTGAAATATCCAACAGACTTTGTACCTGCCATAGAACCGTAATTCTTAACAGCATTTGAATCAACAAAAGTATAAGCATCATCACTACCCATACCAACAAAACCTACGTGACCACCAAGTAATACACCATAGTTTTTGCAATTGTCAAATGTTATATGACCGCCACCGCCGTTGTGCGAACCAAATACTGCTGTGTATCCGTTGTTGCCATAACTACCTTTAATATTTGCGTAGTTTACAACGTTTGTGTACGTTACATTAGAGTTGTAATCGGGTTCTTTATACATATATGCAACATACGCTGTTGCCCAGTTAGCTGTGGTTGCAATACTTCCTGTTGTTGTTACGTTCGTGAAATAATTATCTCCAGTAGGAGAATATACCATTGCGGCAGTTCTAGTTTCATCTAAATTATAATCGATTGTAATATCGTGAATATTAGCATCCAAAATGTATGGGAACACTTGACAGTAACCGTCTAAATAAGTAATTCCTTTAACAGTGTGATTGTTACCGTTTAAGTCAAACCACATATCGAAGTAAGCAACTTTTTCGCCATCATCCATTGCGTAATTCTTAATGTGAATATTTGTTAAATCTATATCGTCTGTTAACTCAAAATAGGGAATTGTATCGCCTTCCCAATCATAAACCCTTTGATAGAAGTTGTTCCAATGTTGAGCAGTACCAATCAAATAAGGTTTATCTGCAGTACCTTTTCCTCCTGCAAATAATGAAGCACCTATCTTAATTTGTTCTAGTTCTTCTGTCACTGTAACAGGTGTTTCTGCTGCTTCTCGTAAGTTAGTAGGTAATTTTGCAACCATCGCTGGGGCTAATTTTACTGTTGTAGCAATCATTTCTAATGATGCACCTTGTTGGAAGTCAACAGATACAGTAGCACCAGCTACTGGTTCCACAACAACTGCAAATACTTCAGCTGCAGGTGATAAAACTAAATTCCCTTGTTGTAAGCTTATGTATCCGTTTACTTTACCTTTTTCAACATAACTTGTTGAAGCAACTGCTTCAATAATAACATCGCCAACAAGACCTACGTGTTTAATATCATGTTGTGGCGCATTAATTGTTAATTTAGTATAGATAGAATTAGTACGAATAACTACTTCTTCAAATTCAATAGTATATTTTATTAAAATACTAGTGCCTGGTATAAATGAATAGAATGGTATATCATCATCATCTATTAAAATAAAAACACCATCATTATACAAATAATATGAAACTACATTCTTATCATTTACATATTTAAAAACTAAATCATCTTCTCAAACTGGATTATAATCTTGATCGTCTGAAGCATCACTAAGATATTTTGTATACGCACTTTTTAACTCAGATTGAATTTTTGAAGCTTCTGCATTATTCACAACATTTGTAAATGTTGGAATTAGTATTGCAGCCAAGATTGCAATAACCGCAATAACAATAACTAGTTCTACAATTGTAAAACCGTTTTTTCGTAATTTTTTAACCATTTTATCCCTCTTCCTATTAACAAAGTTTACTAAATTACAAATAATTAACATAATTTTTAATCTCAATTTCTCCAACAACAATATAATTTAAATATTTTATTTGTTTGAATAGTTTTATTTGAACAGTAATATTTATTATCTTTTTTTATTTCTTCATTTCTTGCAATAAATAAGATAAAGAATTTTTCAAAAATAAACATTCCTACAATTGCTGCACTTATTATTAACATTACCAACATCACCAAAGAAACAATACTAGAAATACTTAAAGTGAAATATGAAATATTTGTTGAATCATCTATTACTTCTGAAATATATGTATAAATATCCTCAGAAATAAAAAACTCTTTAATTTCTGAAAAACTACTATATGGAGGGAACAGTAAATACATGCTTAAAAACATAAATAAAATTACATGTGAAAGCGAAGCCACTCTCATATTTCTTTTATTTAAAAAACGAGATATTATAATGTTTTCAATTAAAAATAAAATTAAAAAAGGCATAATACTCTCCTTTATATAAAACTAAATAATACTTCATCATGTAATAAAACATCGTGTTTTTTTAAAATTTCAAGAATTATGATTTATAAAATAAAAACGAAAAAAAAGCTAATATGTTTTCAATCATGTATAAGAATAAAACAAGCATATTGAAAGCCTTTCCATTAGTTTTGTAAAAAAATTAAATAGTAATTTTGGAAATAAAATTATTAAGTATTTGCTAATTTTATAACATCAAGTAAAAAAGATTTACTTACATAAAGTAATTTTAACACTAATAAAAAAATAAGTCAACTTTTGTTTATTCTCATTATATAAATAATATTTTTATATAAAAAAAAGAAACAATTGTTTCTTTTTTTATTCCATATATAATCCCATTAATTCTTCAATACTAGTAATACCTTGTAATACATAAGTTTTACCAACATTCCAAAGAGATATCATTCCATTTTTCTTTGCTATTTCTCTGAGTTCTTCTGCTGACATTCCTTTTACCATAGCATCTCTAATTTTATCATTTAAGTACATAATTTCATGAACAGCAGTTCTTCCTCTATAACCTGTTTGATTACAAAATTGACATCCTTGCGGTCTATAAATGCTTACTGGTTTATCTAATCCTAAAATGACCATTTCTCTAGCATTAGTTCTTCTTTTCTTTTTACAAGCTGGACACAATCTTTTTACAAGTCTTTGTGAGATAACACCAACTAAAGCATCAGCGACTAAATAGTTAGGTACACCCATATCTACTAATCTTGTTAATGCACCTGGTGCATCATTTGTATGAATTGTACTAAAAACTAAGTGACCAGTAATAGCAGCACGAATGGCAATTTGTGCTGTTTCTTCATCTCGAATTTCACCAATCATGATAATATCTGGATCTTGTCTTAAAATACTTCTTAAGGCTGTTGCAAAAGTTAAATTTGCTTTTGTATTTACTTGTGATTGATTAATACCATCCAAAGTATACTCAACAGGATCTTCAACTGTAATAATATTAACATTTGGTTTATTTAATTCTCTTAAAAATGAATATAGAGTTGTTGATTTACCACAACCAGTTGGTCCTGATAATAAAACAATTCCATGAGGGTGCGCTAATATTTTATCAATAACTGCATTACCTTCATCAGTAAATCCTAATTTAGTTCTTGAAAAACTAAATGCAGATTTATCTAAAATACGAATAACTATTTTCTCACCATAAATTGTTGGGAATGAAGAAACACGGAAATCATATTCAGTTCCATTAATTACTAAATTAATACGCCCATCTTGAGGAAGTCTCCTTTCAGAAATACTCATTCCAGAAACAATCTTAATTCTAGCTGCAATAGCTGGATAACTTTCCAAAGGAAAGACAGCTCTTTCCGATAGCTCTCCATCAATTCGATATCTTACCTTAACATTTCTTTCAAATGGCTCTATATGAATATCACTAGCTCTAAAAGGAATAGCTTCTTTAATAACAGAATCTACAAATTTAACAGCTGGTGCATTTATAACATCACTTTCAGTCTCAATTTTAAAGTCTTGGTCTCCCATGGCTTTACTAATTAATCTCTTATCTTTATCTTTATTTAAATTATCTAAAGCATCTTCAGTATATTTTACAGCTACAACAGAATCTAGATAAATATCAATCTGAACTCCTGGGACTAAAATAAATTCTATCTTTCCAGAATAAAATATAGCAATAGATGATAAAGCATTAAAGTCCAGTGGTCTTGCCACAGCCACTAACATAATTCCGTCATTATCTAATGAAACAGGAACTATTTTCTGTTTCTTTAAAAATGGCAAACTGAAATTATCTACTAAGCTCTCATCAATTTCTAACATTGGAAGCTCTATATATGGCATAGAATAAAATTCGCCCATAGCAGCTAATGCAGTAATTTCTGTGCAATAATCTTTTGCAATCAAATATTTTTCAGCAGGTATCTTTAATCTGTCACATTCAGAAAGTATTTCATTAATCTGTCTACGCTTAATTACTTTCTTATATGCAAAGAATTGTAATACTTCATAATTTAAATTCATTAAAGAACCCCCTTCTTTTTATACATAAACTTTTTTTGATTTATTAAAGCCCAGTCATAATTGATAACATTGGTGAATAAATAGCATAGAATATAACTCCAACAGATAATCCCATTATTAATAGCATAAGAGGTTGTAATATAGTAGTTAATCTTGACAAAGATCTTTCAACAAGATCATCAAAAAATGCACAAGATTTTAATAATACTTCATCTATTGAATCTGTTTTTTCTCCAATTGATATCATCTGTATCAGCATGTCAGGAAAAATTTTTTCTTCGTATAAAGCTGAAGTCAAGGTTTTACCTTGAGTAACAGCTTCTGCTGAAACCTTAAAACGCTTTTCAATATTTTTATTTCCTAAAACTATTGAGACTATAGACATTGCCTCAACTATATCCATTCCACTACCAATTAATAAACCAAAAGCTCTTGCAAATTTAGAACTTGCTTTATTTACTTGAATATTATTAATAATAGGAATTTTTAACTTTATTGTATCGTATACATATCTTCCTTTTTTTGTTTTTCCAAACATGGAAATCATAAAAAGGATAGCAAAAACATATAAAAATATTTTCATCCAATTAGCAATTAAATACTCACTAAAGTTAAAAATAGTCATTGTTAATGCCGGCATTTCAACATCAAGTGCTGCTAGTGAATCTCTAAATGTTGGAATAACAAAAATCATCATTAGCATAACAACAGCAACTAACATTACAAGAAGCATAATTGGATAAACCATTGCTGATTTAGTTTTTGCTTTTAGTTTACTATCACTTTCAAAATAATCAGCTAAACTAACTAAAACTTTATCTAGTGTTCCACTCATCTCACCAACATAAGTCATACTTCTAAAAAACTCTGGGAAAGCATTCTTATGCTTTTCCATAGCTTCAGAAATTAATTTACCAGCTTTAACATCTTCATGCATTTCTTCTAATACTTTTTTAAAATATCCAGTATATGATTGATTTTTTAAAACAGACAAACAATCAATTGCTAATATACCAGAACTAATCATTATTGAAAATTGCCGACAGAATGTCGTTAATTCCCCTACTTTTACTTTTCCAGATACGGAGAAAAAAGCATTAGGGGGTTTAAAAGAAACTGCTCTTGATTTTACTAAATATAATTTTTGTAAAATCAATTGTTCTCTTAAGCTTTCTTCATCTTCAGCCATAAAAGTTCCCGTGAACTTTTTCTTATCGGCATTTATAGCTGTATATTTAAATTTCTTCATTTTTCTCCTCCGTTATTAAAACAGTGAAATATACCAATTAACAATGTATGATCCAAAGAACATAGCAAAGGTCATTCCGAATATTAAGAAAGGAGCAAAAGGATATTCAGTATATTTTTTATCGTTTTTCTTTTTTCTAACTATTAATAAAACAACACTTGCTATAATACTCGATATTAAAATTGCAATAAACAAATTATATATTCCTAGTAATAAACCACAAGCTGCAACTAGCTTAACATCACCAAATCCAAGTGCTTCTCGTTTTAATATTAAAATAGATCCATAATGAAATATCAAGAAAAACAATCCACCAAAAACTAATCCAGCAAGTCTTTCTTGCCATGGAATTGTATCAGTTAATAAAATATTATTCTTGAAAACAAGATTAGCAACTAATGCAACAATTCCAAGTAATAATATCATTATATTAAATCTATCCGGAATAATTTGATGCTCTAAATCTATAAAGAAAACTGCTATAAAGGCAACAATAGCAAGCATTGCTATTATTGTAAATATATAACTCTCATCAATGAATCTTAAAACAGCAGCTAGCCATAATAACATTGTCACAACTTCAACAATAGTGTATCTTATAGATATATTTTTTTTACAAGATCTACATTTACCTTTTAATATTATATAAGAAATAACTGGTATGTTATCATACCATTTTAATTTATATTGACAATTGGGACAATGAGAACTTGGTTTAGCAAGACTCATTCCCAAAGGAACTCGATAAATTACTACGTTTAAAAAACTACCAACGCAAAGTCCGATAATACCCGCAAGTATGTAAACAATAATTAGTGTAGTTGTTGTCATCAATCTTATTCCTCTCCATATATCCAAGCTATAATCTTATCATTTATTTTTTTAACAGTAAATAAAACTTTATTATTCTTTTTAACTATTATTCCTGTTTCAACAGTTTCTATTTCATATATTGTATCATATTCTTCAAAATTAATTCTTCCCCCAAGAAAATCTTCACCAATTTGATCTAATTCAATTCTTCTTTCAAATTTACTCTCAGTTAATCTTGCTAAAGTATTATTATACACAGCTGCTGCTATCATAGCACTTGAAAGAGCAGTTACAACTGCCATCATAATAATGACATAAAACAAAGACATCCCTTTTTTATTTTTAAATAATTTCATTTAGGAACCTCCTAAAACATAAGGATTTTCCATTTGGTAAATTCTCTTACCGTTATTATCATATGCTGTAGCACTAATAGTCTTAATACCAATATATAAGACTATTTTATAATAATAATCAGAAGAATCATATAATTCAAAATCTTTGTTAAATTTTAATTCCTGATTATTCTCAAATTCACTTAAGCCGTAATATGTATAATCATTAGCCTTATAACAAGTAATAATATTATCTATTTCATTAATTGCAAACATTTTCTTTTCAGCATTTTTTGTTGCTTGGTTTGTATACATAATTGTTGAAAGAACAGCGGTCATAATAATAGTCACAAGCAAAATAGAAATAACAGCTTCTAGTAAAGAAAAACCTTTATTAAATTTCTTTTTATCTTTCTTCATATTATATACCTCTATATATTAATATATTGAATTTTTAGTAATATGCTTTCCTAATTTACTTCCATATAAATCTAAATTTTCCGAAACTACTTGATTATTAACATTCTCTGTTGAGAAAAACCTTAGTTCCAAATCTTTATTATTCTCTGGAACAATTTTTTCGTTTAAGAACATAAATTGTTCCGGTAAATGTACTAACACATAATCAACATCTGGAAGATAATCACTAAATTCACAATGTTTTGCATATAACAAAATTCTCTTTTGAAATAATCTAAAGTTTTCAATTATATATTCTTCTTCAGATGTTGGTTCTTCTCTTTGCATATACTTAGGATATCTTTTAACTTTCCTTGTTAAAGTCTTTTTACTTTCTTCAACCTTAATATCTTCTAATTCTAAATCATCATCTTCTAAATCTTCTTCTTTTGTCTTACTATCCTCTTGCATTAATTTCACAAATTCATCTCTACTTAATTCTGTCTTAGAAGTTTCCATAACTTGAGGGTCAGAACTTACATCTTTACTTACTTCTTCATCTTCCTCTAAATCAATCGCCATTGTTAATGATTTACTCTTAGCAGATTCTTTAGCATTAATAACTGCTAACTCTGAAACCTCATTAAAATAAACCATACTATCATTAATAACAGAATCTTTTTTTAAAACATCATAACCAAAAGGAAGAGAAGAAAAACCATAAATTATATCTTTTCCATAAAATACAATTTCAGTTTCTTCTTTTTTTATATCAACAATCATTGTATTATATTTACCAACTTTTGGTCCAAGTGCAATTACAGCATCTGCAGTTGCAGCAGCAGCAAAAGTTGTTAATTTTAAATTTAAATTATATTTATCTAAAACATCATCAATGTCAGCAATAATTTTCTTTTGAATCATAGTAACCAAATATGTTGTAGACATTTTAGTGCTTTTAATAACTAAACTCTTACTTTGCAAACTAGTATGGTTCTTATATAAAGTCTTAAATTCTGTTGAATAAACATCTGATAAAACTGACTTTTTCATTGTAGGAAGAGTTATTGCATCAATAGCAACTAAATTATTAGGTAAAACCAAAGTAACAGAAGTTGATTTAAAATCACCATGTTCCTTAACATATATAGATAAAGCAGACTCAAACATTTCTGCAATATTTCCTCTTAAAGCAAGTTCATCATCAAAAGGAAGATATTCAACAACAATTTTTTCAACTTGTGATTGTGTTCTCATTAATTTAATTCTAGAATTTTTTACATCAACACCAAAAATCATAATATAATCCTTTCAATTTTAATTATTACTCACTTCTTCTATTTATCAAGAAACTAAATTCTTGATCATCATGTAAAACAAAAGTACATTTAATTAATTTACTTTCTTCAGTTAATATTTCAAATTTTATATTTACAATATATTCTAAAATAGTAATATTAGTAGTTCCACTTTTTAAAGTTCCCTCATTAAACTTTAATAATTCTTGTTTTGGTTCACCAATTTTATTAATAGTAACTTTATTTTCTTCTAGCACAACTTGATATAAATCCGTATCATATTCCGAAAATTTATTAATAATAATTTCTTTAGAATCATTAATTTCCCTCATAGTACTTGATATTATATTTTGTTCTTTAGTAAAATTACTAGCCATTACTACTAATCCAGTAATTAAGGTTCCAACAATTGCAAAAACTCCAAGTGTAATTACAAGTTCTATTATAGTAAACCCCTTATTTGTTTTTTTATTTTCCATAGAGAACTTACCCCCTTATAAAGAAAAAGGATGATAATCATATCTGATTATTAATTCCATTTTATTCTTCCTCCTATACATACATTATACCACATATTTATAGGTAGTGTCAAGAATTTTGTGTAAATGAAATGAATTAAAGTATTAGAACTCTCTTTAGTGCTTTTAGATTTTTGAGCGCGACGCCTAATTGAACATTTCAATGAGTTCAGCAGTCACAAGTTTAAAGCCTTTATGTATCCTCATTTGAAATCTTTGGTTATAATCTCCTGCATAGGTGCCGATGAATCTGACGAGAGAATCCTCGTTGGGAAACTGTTCTTTACGCTTCGTGTAACGTTTCAAATGCTTATTGAAACCCTCGATGAGATTGGTCGTGTAAATAGACGCTCTGATCTCTTTAGGGAAAGACAAAAAGGTGAATAGGGATGGATTATTCTTGAACATTTCAGTCACCTTAGGGTATCTCTTATCCCAGGTGTTGATGAAGGTAGCCAGAGCAACTTCAGCATTCTCTCGGGTGTCTTTGGTGTAGACAGTCTTTAGATCAGATAACACTTCAGATCTGTCTTTCACTCTTACAGCGTGTGCAACATTTCTAGATAGATGAACCCAGCAGGATTGGTGTTTAGCCTTTGGGTAAACATAAGCAATGGCATCTCTTATCCCCGTGAGGCCATCCGTGACAAATAGCAAGGAATCCTCAATACCTCTAGCTCTAAGATCAGATAAGACAATCTCCCAGTTATGTGCTGATTCAGTGGGATAAAGGCTGTATGAAAGGATTTCTTTATACCCTTCAGGTGTGATTCCTAAAGCGAAGTATAAAGCTTCTTTAGTGACTGTATCACGTCTTACAGGTAAATAGGTAGCATCTAGATAAATGACTGCATAGCGTTTGGATAACACTCTATGATTAAAAGCCTGGATATCACCAACGACAGCAGCGGTGATGTTGGATACCGTCTGCTTGGTATAGTGATGACCGTACATCTTCTCGATGATGCGTGATATTTCTTCAGTGGTCATCCCGTTTGAATAGAGATGAATGATCATCGATTCAACCGTATCATTCTGTCTCTTGTAGGGTGTGAGGGTCTGATTCTCAAACTCACCGTTTCTATCCCTTGGTATCTTAAGTGATAAATCACCATATTCTGTCTTTAAGGTACGTTCATAATAGCCGTTTCGGCTATTACCAGAGTTGAATCCTTTACGATCATATTTATCATAGTCAAGGAATTCTCTAAGCTCATATTGGAGCAGTTGATTCACCGCACATTCGACGTGATATCTAAATATTTCTGCGATATCTTTACCTTCGAGTAGCGTTTTAATGAGTTCTGTTGTAAAATCATTCATGAGTAATCTCCTTCTGTATAGTGGTTTTTCGACAACTCTATTATACTAAAGTGAGATTCCTTTTTAAATTCTATTCAGTTTTTCATTTACACAAAATATTTTACGCTATGAAAGAATTTGAAAACTAATAATTATATTAGACTATATCAAATTAATAAATATATATCATATTTTTAAAAAAAAAGGGATTATCTCCCTATTTTTCTAATTTATAAATATGATATCTTTGTATCAAACCTATTCTTGTTATATGGAGCAAGTAACGGGATTCGAACCCGTATCTTCGCGTTGGCAACGCGACATAATAGCCCTTATACTATACCTGCAAGTATTAACATTATACAACAATCACTTAAAAATTGCAAGTAGAATATTAAAACTCTTTAGAATAGACAATCTCAAAATTGCCTTTATTATTTACTGAAAGTTCAATTTTTTTAAGTCTAACTTTGAAAGGCCTAAAATTTTCTACTAGATTATTCATAATAATTTGAGCTGCCGGTCCTTTATATAAAGTAATATGAGGTTTCCACTGATCTTCTGTTGTATAAAACTCAGCTTTATCTTTAAACTTTTCTGTATAATCACGATAAAACTTTAATAGTTCACTTGAAAAATCAGGAAAACAAACAACAGTTTCAAGCGTTAAATACTCTAAACGATTTATCTTTAACACTATCTCTAAACCTTGCTTTGTTTTCATAAACTCATCAGTATGTCTAATTAATTTCTTTAAATTAATCTTTGGATAATGAACTAAAGTAAGATGCGGTTTAGAAAGAAGGTCATATATTGGAAAACTATCCTTTACAACCTCTTTTAAGTAATCTTCAGTTTCACTTCCAAAATTAAGAATTACAAAAACATCCTTTCTCAATATCATCACCTTACATATATTACTATTTTTAAGGTAAATTGTCAAATGAAAAAACTCAAGAGTAACCTCTTGAGTTTTAGTGAGTATAGTCTTGTTTTAAAATAACTAGAAAGAATTATTACACTGATTCTTCAATCTCAGGTCTCTTAACATTAATAAAAGATACTCTCTCGCCAACAACTTCTAAAATGTTAAGTTTAATATCCTTAACTTCTATCAGTCTAACCTGAACCCTTCCTTTTACCCCAACAACCGAACCTTTCTTACAGTTGCTTGCGACTGCCTCTGCAATCCCATCCCACAGTACAACTGGAACAAAGTCCACATCATACTCACCATCTTGATTCTTAAAACCTCTTTGAACAGCAATTACCATCCTACAAGTCTTAAGTCCGCTGTCTAAAGTAACTACTGTTAAATCTTCGACAGTCCTTCCAACTAGAACTAAATTGTTCAACATGAATCCATTACTAGCTAGTTTTCCTCCCTATTTCAAATTACGTACGTTGACTTGATTATACCAAAAATCTCTTAAAAAGCAAAACAAGGAAAGGCATAAACTACCTAGTTGATAAAAGCAATTTCCAAAAAAAAGACTGAAAATTTATTTCAGTCATTTTTTATTATTTTAATATTTTACCATTTCCAAAAACCATTGAATAAAACAACAATTTTTTTTGATGTTTGATTATATTTATCTAAACTATAAAAATTAAGCTGCTTCTAAAGCAATTTCCATCATCTTATTAAAAGACTTTTGTCTTTCTTCAGCCGATGTTGCTTCATGTGTTACTAAAGAATCAGATACAGTTAAAATACAAGCTGCATCTTTACCTAAAAATCTAGCATTGGAAAACAAAGCAAATGATTCCATCTCAACTCCTAAGCAGTTATATTTATCTCTTACATCTTTAAAGATATCTCCTTGATGTCGATAAAAGACATCTGAAGAATGAATACGGCCTAAACGATAAGGTATTTCTAATTTTTTTGCTGCTTCTTGTAAAGCATTAGTTAGTTCATGGCTTGATGAAATAACTTTTTCATCATAATCATATGCTACCTTCGCAAAACTAGACTCTGAGTATGAATCAGATACGATAACTACATCATATAGTTTTAATTCTTCTGAATATGCTCCCATTGAACCAACTCTAATAATTTTCTCTACATCATAAAACTTAAATAATTCATATGAGTAAATACCAATACTAGGCATTCCCATTCCTGATCCCATTACTGAAACCTTTTTACCTTTATAATAGCCTGTAAAACCAAACATATTACGAACGCCATTAACTCTTGTTACGTCTTCTAAATATGTCTTGGCAATAAATTCTGCTCTTAAAGGATCTCCTGGCATTAAAACAGTTTTTCCAAATAAATCTTTATGTTTTGCTTCAATATGCGGTGTAGGTATAGCCATTATTTTTCCTCCCCTAATTCTTCCATAATTTTTACACTACTAGAACAACCAATTCTTGTAGCACCAGCTTCAACCATTGCTTTTAAAGTAGCAAGATCTCTAATCCCACCACTTGCTTTTACTTCCATAGACGGACTAATTGACTCTTTCATTAACTTAACATCTTCTACTTTAGCACCACCAGTGCCAAAGCCAGTTGACGTCTTCACAAAATCTGCCCCAACTTCGCTTGCTATCTTACAAACTTCTTCAATTTCTTCTTTAGTTAAGTAACAAGTCTCTAAAATAACTTTTAAAGTTTTTTTACCAAAAAGGATGTTCATCTTACAAGCATTGTGCACTTTTTCAATATCACGTCTAACATATTCCCAGTTATGGTCTTTAACCATCCCAACATTAACTACCATATCAATTTCATCAGCCCCATTTTTAATAGCATCTAAAGCTTCTGCTTTTTTCATTTCAAAAGTATTAGCTCCTAAAGGAAAACCAACAACAGTTGCAACTAAAACGTTAGAGCCTTTTAATTGTTCTTTAGCTAATCTTACATAACAAGGATTAACACAAACAGCCTTAAAACTATACTGTTTAGCCTCATCACATAATTTCTTGATATCACTTATTTTCGCTGTTGCACCTAATAAAGTGTGATCAATATACGAGTTGTACATATTCATAACCTCCTTGTACTTTACTTAAAAACTTAGGGAAAAAGATACTAGCAATTCCAAACAAAAAGATTGTATAGATACTCAATCCTTGAGTAAACTTAAAATCCGTTAAGATTGTAGCTAGAATACAGAAAACTAAAGCCATCACAAAAAAGATAATTTCTGCTCCTAGTTTTGCTTTACCTGCATTACCTTTAAATCTATATAAAAGTGATACTACTACAGTATCACCTGCTAGTGGCGGTAAATTAGCTGTAACTACGAACGCACTACCAAAAGGTGTCATAAATCCACCTAAAGTAAAGAAAATAGGACCAGTAATCTCATTAAACTCTAGCCACTTAAGCGTCCATAAAGCCCCATCTAAAGCATAACCAAAAGCAAAACTAATTGGTATTGCCAGTAATCTTGCAAGTGATGGTTTTATCAATTCTGAAATTACAACTAAAAGAACGTTAATAATAATTGTCGCTTCCCCAATTGTAAGTTTATCAAATAAATACTTTAAACTTAATGATGATGCATCAATTGAACGAAGGCCATATCCTGCTTTAAACATAAATGCAACACCATAAGATATTACTACCATTCCAAAAATATAAAATATTATTCTTTTAACTATTTTGTTCATCGATTAAATCACATAATCTTAAGTTAGTATAATTGATATGATTAATTGCGAACTTTCTCAACTTAGATGCAACCTTCCTACTGCTTCTTGCTTGTTTTTCTCTTAAGATATACATATCAGGAAGTACTGCCTCAATCTCAATCAAATACTTACCCATTATACTAAAGAAATCAGCTCTTGGAACTAAGATTACATTGTTTAACTCATCATGGACATAGATGTAATCTAAATGAGGCGGGAAGATTGTAGCTTCTCCTACTCTAAACATACAACTAATTCCAAAATCTTTAGTAATTGAATCTTCGATTGCTTGGACCTTAGGAACTGTAATCTTTCTTCCTTCATAGAATGTGGCAAGTTGCTCAATTGATCTTTGATACTTGCAAATCTCACTTAGTTTCTTAGAATCATAAGGTCTTTTATTACCATAACCATAATCTTCAATATACTTTTGTCTCATACTATTAAAGAGATTATCTAAGTCTACAATATTAAACTCTTGAACATCTTTAAAACTATCATGATAAATAGCTAAGTCAAAACTACGGCATAATTTAGAAATAATTGCAAAGATTTCTTTTGCTAAATATGATGGAATCATAATTGGAAGTTCAATCATAAAGTTCACATTTGAATATTTTGGATTTAACTTATAAATATCTTTTACTAAACTTTTCTTAGTAATTAAATAACGATAAGAAAAACGAAAATCTTCATCCTTAGCGATAATTTGTACATCATCTTCAGTATAAAAGATCTCAAAATATCCAAGTTGGTCAAAAAAGTCAAATACTCTTGCAAAGTCTAACTTATCTAAACTGTTATCACGAAAAAAATGTAAATTAATAGGCATCCTATTCCTCCTTGTTTTTTATAACTTTAGCGCACCTAGCGCATAGATTGTCTTCATCAACTTCATCTTTAATTTGCCAGCAACGGTCACATTTATAACCATCTTTAGCTGTTACATAAATTAAACCTGATTCATATGCATCGCCTTCTTTTAGGCTATCATCTACTTTAAACTCAGCTACGATAAAAACTAAAGCTAAGTCAGTCTTTAATGAACTAATTAGTTCCTTTACTTCTTTAGTTGGCTTAATTATAACTTTACTTACTAAAGATTTACCAATAACTTTATTAGTACGAGCAACTTCTAAGGCCTTTAAAACATCATCTCTTAATTTTAAGAACTTTTCATATTTTTCTTCTAATTCCTTAGCATTCTTATACTCTTTAGCTTCAGGCATATTTTCTAAATAAACTGACTTTTCTTTTGTATTAGACATCATTTGGTATACTTCTTCAGTTGTATGAGGAAGAATTGGATTAAGTAGTCTAACTAAAGTAAATAAATTCTCATAGAAAACTGTTTGCATACGGCGTCTTAAAAGACTATTAGCTGCCTCTACATAAACAACATCTTTTGAATAATCTAAGTAAAACGAAGATAAAATGTTAGTCATATAGTTTAACACTAAATGATAAACAGTTGCAAAGTCATATTCATCATAAGCGCATCTTACATCTTTAATTAACTGATTCAGTCTTACAATAATATATTGATCAGTTTCTCCTAAATCTTCATATTTTACTTTATTCTTATTATTATCATAATCAAATAAGTTACCAAGTAAAAATCTAAAGGTATTTCTAATCTTACGATAATTCTCAGACACTTGAACTAAAAGCTCATCAGTTAAACTTACATCAGCTGTATAATCTACTGATGCAACCCAAAGTCTTAAAATATCAGCTCCATATTTATTGCATACATCATCAGGCTTAATTACATTGCCTAAAGATTTACTCATCTTCTCATCACCAGCTAAAACAAAGCCATGAGAGATTACTTCTTTATAAGGTGCTTCTTTATAGTATGAAACACCAGTAATTAAACTTGAGTTAAACCAACCACGATATTGGTCACTACCTTCAATATATAAATCAGCAGGATATTTAAGACCATTAGGGCCTAAAACTGCATGATGACTTGAACCACTATCAAACCAAACGTCCATTGTATCCATTTCTTTAGTAAAGATACCATTAGGACTTTTTGAATTTTTATAACCTTTAGGAAGTAAATCTTTAGCTTCTCTTAAAAACCAAGCATTAGATCCTTCTTTTTCAAAAATTGAAGCAACATGTAAGATAACTTTACTATCTAAAATTGGTGTTTTATCTTCGCAATAGAAAACAGGAATAGGTACTCCCCAAACTCTTTGCCTACTAATACACCATTCTTTACGATCTTTAATCATATTAGAGATTCTTAACTCTCCCCATTTAGGATGCCAGTTTACCTTTTCTACTGCTTTTAATAAATCATCTTTGATCTTATCAATTGATGCAAACCATTGGTCTGTAGCCCTAAAAATAATCGGCTTTTTCGTTCTCCAGTCATGAGGATAACTATGAGTGATAAATGAAAGCTTTAATAAACTTCCTACTTCTTCTAATTTTTTAGTAATATGTTTATTAGCATCTTCATAGAATAAACCTTCAAACTCAAAAGCATCACTTGTCATATAGCCTTTTTCATCTACAGGACATAAAACATCTAAATTATATGCCTTCCCTACAATAAAGTCATCTTCACCATGACCTGGCGCAGTGTGAACTAAACCAGTACCAGACTCTAAAGTAACATGGTCACCTAAGATTACAGGGCACTCTTTTCCATTTAATGGATGAAGATAAGTAATATATTCTAAATCTTTACCTTTAACTTCTTTTAAGACAGTATAAGGCTTATCATCAAAGACATAATGACTAAAAGCTTTAGCTAATTCTTTAGCTACAACTAACTTTTTACCATCAATCTTAATTAATTGATAATCATATTTTTCATTAACACAAACAGCAAGGTTTGCAGGAATAGTCCAAGGAGTAGTTGTCCAAATAACTAAATAATCATCTTTTTCTAACACACCTTTACCATCTTTTACTTTAAAAGCTAAGTAAATTGAAGGTGACTTAACATCTTGATATTCAATTTCCGCCTCAGCCAAAGCAGTCTCTGATGAAGGTGACCAAAAAACAGGTTTTAATCCTTTATAGATTAATCCTTCTTCTACCATCTTCGCAAAGATTTCTAATTGTTTTGCCTCATACTTACCATCTAAAGTAATATAAGGGTTCTCAAAATCTCCTAAAACCCCTAGTCTCTTAAAACCTAACTTTTGTCTTTCAACTTGTTCTAAAGCATATTCTTTACATAAAGATCTAAACTCAGGAACTGATAGTTCTTTACGATTAACTTTCTTTGATTTAGAAAGTGCAGTTTCAATTGGAAGCCCATGTGTATCCCAACCAGGAATATATACTGAATGATATCCTTCCATACTTTTATAACGAACAATAAAGTCTTTTAAGATTTTATTTAAAGCATGACCAATATGAATATCACCATTAGCATATGGTGGTCCATCATGCAAAGTATAGCTTTTGTTGCTTTTATTTTTTTCTAATCTTTTTTGGTAAAGTTTTATCTCTTCCCAATATTGTTGTATCTCTGGTTCTTTGTTTGGAAGATTGGCACGCATATTAAAATCCGTCTTCATCATCAACAAACTATCTTTATAATCTTTACTCATTTTTCTCTCCTTATGCTCCAAGTAAACTTACCATTCCACTTAAAAATAAGTTATATAGAACAAACCCTATGATTGTTGTAAAATCTAAAATTCCAATAACTAATATCCCTCTAAATTTCCCTAAATAAATGCTACTTAAACTATGGATAACTTTGCCTACCTTAGTAAGCCTAGCATTTGGTATCCATGACATAATAACATCTGCGATCATTACCATTTCATATAAATTCATGATAACAATCATTAACCATAAAACAATTGTTAACATTACTTAGTATCCTGAATATATTGATATAAAGATCCATCTTCATATTCTTCTTTTCTTGCAAATAAGAATAAAGTATCAGAAATCTGACAAATCTCACCTTCAGTTGCATAAACAACACCAGCTAAAAAACTAAGCATTTGATTAGCTTCTTTTGAAGGAATATCATTAAAGTTAGCTAGTACTGCTCTTCCTGATAAAACAAAGTTTGCAATATCAAAAATCTCAGCTTCAGTACCATATGAAACTGTATAGTATTTCATCCTATCATATGAAGTAAGTAGCGATCTTGATTTTTTCTTTTGCTTACCACTTAAATCTTTATATTGTGTGAATCTAAATCCTTTTCTTGCCATAATAACCTCTTTATCTTAAAAAATATCTTCCAAGTCTAATACAAGTAGCTCCTTCTTTTAAAGCAATTTTGAAATCATTGCTCATGCCCATTGAAAGCTCAGTGCAAGGAGCATATGCTAACCCTAAGTCTTGAATTTCTTCTTGAAGTTCTTTCATCCTACTAAATTCATCTTCTAAAATATCTTCATTTGGTGTCATTGTTCCAATACACATTAGACCAATAATTCTAATCTTAGGATAGTTAGCCATTCTACAAATAAAGTTTTTAACTTGTAAGTAAGGTACTCCACATTTGTTTTTCTCTTCACTTATATTAACTTGAACATAACAATCTAGTTCTTTATTTAATCTTTTATCTAATTCATAAGCAGTAGTTTCACTATCTAAACTATGCAAACAATCTAAGTGACTTGCGATTTCTCTTACTTTTCTTGTTTGTAAGTTCCCAAAAAAATGCCATTTAATATCTTTATAATGTTCTAAATGGTGATATTTTTCTAAAAACATTTCTACTCTATTTTCCCCAAAATCACGATAACCTAAGTTATATAATTCTTCAACTTGTTCTGGAGTAAATAGTTTTGTAGCAATAACAACTTTACAATTTGGATAGTCTTTTAAGATTTCAGTTAGTTCTAAAGTTTTTTCTTTTAATCCCATACTCCACCCTCCTTATGAACATTCACTTATATATATTATACCCTTTTTCTCTTAAAATATCAACACTTAAAAAAAGAAAAAAACGAGATATAAATCTCGTTTTTTACTAATTATTTATTAGATTCAATAATAATTTTTTCTTTCGCAAACTTAAATCCGTGTTTATCAGAGAAGATCTTCACAGCTCCTTTTAAACTACGTTCAGCAGGAAACTTATCTACTTCTTTTGAATACATTGAATATCTCAATCTAACACTGTAACCATTAATATCAGTTACACCATTAAATTGTAATTCACCTTGAACTTCAGGAATTAATTTTGCTAATTCTTCTTTTTCCTCATGGAATGTTTTTCTTAAGCGAGCAATATCTGTATCATATTCGTAATTAAACTCTACAATTACATAAGCTAAAGCTCTACTCATGTTGATAACATTTCTAACATCAGAGTTATTTACAATCTTGATATTACCAGATAAGTCAAGAATCTTTGTAGTTCTTAAACCAATCTCAATAATCTCACCTCTAAAGTTGTCAATAATTACAATATCTTCAACTTCATACTCGTTCTCAAAAACAATTGATAAACCAGCAATAACGTCTTCAATTAAACTTTGCGCACCTAAACCTACGATTAAAACGATAACCCCGGCACTTGCAAGTAGTGTTGTAGTATCAACACCAAATGATTTTAAAATCATCCATAAAGTAATAACTAATGCTGCATATTTAATTGTACTACTAACAAGATTAATCAAAGTCTTAGTTTTAGTTGATTTCCTAAAACTGTACTTTAAAATAATATTAATTAACTTTACAATTAAAACAGCAAGAACAATATAAGTAATAGACATAAAGATATTACCAATATTGTTTCCAATAAGTTTGAAAATATTAGCTACTTGACCAATATTTTCATCTAAAAACAGGGCAAACTCTGTATTCCCAAAAATCTTAACTGCAAAGATTGAGATAACAAAGATAACTATGAAAACAGCAGCTACAATTAGCGAAGTAATCTGTTTCTTAGTTAAGTTGATTTTTCTTTTTCCTTTTTCCATTTTTTTCTCCTCTTTTATACACCGTAATATAAACTACTTCTATAGTAAATATATCCACCATAGATTATATAAGTATACTCTTGATTAATTTCTAAATTTAGATCATTGATTATATAAGCTCCTTGATGATCTAAATAATTTGGAACATAATAACTTGCAATACTTTCGCTTCTTACTACATTACCATCAATATCTTTTATTTCAATAAATAGTTCTTCATTTCTTGGATTATCAATTTCCAAAACAACTAAATCTAAACCATCCATCCAACCTTCTATCATCGCCGGAAGATAAATCTCTCCCATCGCATGACTTGATTCATATGCTACATAATTAACATTATATTCTATATAACAATATAGTTTTATATTAGCTACTAGGCCTAAAGATAAAGTTATTGTTTGAACACCTTGACCTTCAATAGGAATTGAAGATGCAACTGCTCCTAAATCAATAGGTGCACCATCAAAGTCTGTACCATAAAACTTCAAGACTGGATTTGTTGCTACATTATATGTATCTACATAATTAATTTCAACTAAAACTTCCACTTCTCCACCTATATACTCTGATGCTGTTATGGAATTAACTTGGGCAGTAGGGGGTTTATTGAAAGTAAATTCACTTTCATAGAACGTATAAGTACCATAAACACGATACATATATACTTTATCTTCTGCTATCGCTAAATCATTGATGACATAGTATTCTTCTGTATCACCACCTGGATTAGGTGTTAAGTAACTACTAATATTTTGGTTCCAAACTACTTGGGCATCCATAATATCATAAATCTCTACAAAGAACACTTCTTGATTAGGATTTCCAAAAACTAAAACCCTAATTCCATCCATAATTGTATAATATGATTCCATATTTGGTCTAGCATTAATAATTGTCTCTACTGTTTCTGTAGTTATTGTTTCATAATTTATTTCATATGTTACATAACAATATAATTTAATATTTTGGACTATATTTAAAGTTAAAGTAATAGTTTGAGCACCAGGACTTGCAATAGCAATTGAAGATGAAGGTGCTCCTAAATCAATAGGATTCCCTTCTAAATCAGTGCCATAGTAATGTAAGTAAGCATTACTAATATAATAACCACTCTCATCTACATAATTAACTTTCACATCAACATTAGTTCCATTAGAAGTATAAACCATTGGTTTTACTTCATCAATTGTTATCTTAGGTGATTGTTGGAACTGAAACTCTCCTCTTTGATAAGTATATTGATTATAAATTCGGTAGTTATAAATTCCTGACTCTAATGCTAAATCATCAACTACATAAATTTCTGGTCCACCTTGTCCTGATGGGTCTAAATATGGAGTCAGTGACTTATTCCAAATCGATTCTTCATTATTATCAAAAATCTCTAAGAATAACTCTAATTGATTTGTATTATCTATAATATAAACCGTTAGTCCTGAAAGTGGATCAAACAATACTTCTAAACTAGGTGGATAATTAATATTTAATAATTTCTCTTCAGTTTCATAAGTTAATCCATCAACTACATATTCAATATGACAATATAGTTTAGTATTAATACTAATATAAATTGTAAATGGTAATGTTTGGGAACCAATATTAGTTAACGGTACTTCTGGTGTAGATCCTGAAGGATATACATCAATTGGATTACCATCAAAATCTGTAGCACGATATTTCAAAATAGCACCAGTAATTAAATTATTTGGATCTAAAACATTAATTGCTGCATTAATTGATAGTGAACCAGCATCATGCTCAATTGGAGTTAATGATGTAACACCAATATTTGGAGCATTATAGTAAATAAAATTTCCTCTACGATATGTATAATCACCATAAATCCTGTAGAAGTAAGTTTGTCCAGAAGTTAAATTCAAATCATTGATTTGGTAAACTTCACTTGCACTACTTGGATAAGTAGTTGTTAAGTAACTACTTACCGAACCATTTCTAACAATTTGAAGTGAGCTATTAGTAATCTCTAAGAATAACTCAGTTGCTTCAGGATTTTCAAATACTTCTATAATAAATCCATCAACTATTTCATAATGAACTTCCATAGCTGGTGGTAAGTAAATATCTAATACTACTTCTTCAGTAAAATAAGAATTTCCTCCAACTACATACTCTACATAACAATGTAGTTTAGTATTTTGATTTAGAATAATACCAAAGTTAATTGTTTGTGGACCTAAATTAGTAAATGGTATTTCTGGTTGTGATCCTGGTAATGTAACGTCAATTTGATAACCATAAAAATCTGTTGCGTAATATATTAAAGTAGCACTTGTAACTACGTTAGCTAAATCTTGATAACTAATAACAGCACTAATTGATAAATCATTAGCTAATTCACCAGCTGTTAATGAACTAATCGCAATACTAGGAGCCTTATAATAAGTAAACTCACCACGATAGTAAGTATAACGACTATAAATACGATAATTATAAGTTTCTCCAGAAACTAAATTCAAATTATCGATTATATATGTATCCATATTTTGTCCTGGCTCACCTGGAACTAAGTAAGGTGTGATGTTTTGATTCCAAACTATTTGATCTGAACTATTAGTAATTTCTACTTTTAATTGTTCTTGATTTGGATTTTCAAAAACATAAACTTCAATTCCTGTATTTACTCTAAAGCCTGACTCAATTATTGGTGGAAGGTAAACTTCAACCATTACTTTTTCTGTTTCAATATATGTATCGTCTACTATATATGTTAAGTAACAATATAGTTTAGTATTAACAGTTATATCTAGGATTAAAGTAATATCTTGTAAGCCACGTTCAGTAATAGCTATTTCTGGTGAAGTGCCAGAAGGATGAACCTCAATCGGATTTCCATTAAAATCCGTAGCCTCATAAACTAGCATAACTTCATTTGCAAACCCATATTGATCTTGGTAATTAACTTCAGCAAAACCATAAGTCATACCTGACTCGTATTCACTAATTACTACTGAGTTTATACCTAAACTAGGCATCTTATAGAAAGTAAACTCACCAAAATTATAATCTCCACTACCATAAATTCTATAAACGTATGTCTTTCCTTCTTCCAAATCTAAATTATCAAGTAAATAATACTCTAAAGCATTGCCTTGATAACCTTGTTCTAAGTAAGGACTAAGACTTCCTGCACCAGCGATATTTCCTTCAGTATCTTTTAGATCAATAAAGAATTCCTCATCGCTAAGATTTCTAAATACTTCTACTTCTAAACCTTTACTTACGCTATAACTAGAAGCAATTATCGGATTTGGATAAATATTATAACTTACTCTTTCTGTTACTATTTCTTCATTCTCTAATGTATATGTTAGATAACAGTAAAGAATAGCATTTTGTTCTACAGCTAGATTGAAAGAGATGCTCTCACTAGTAGCATCAATCGCAACTTCTGGTAATGAACTAGGTAAAGTTGCATCAATTGGATTACCAGCTGAATCAGTAACTTCATAACTCAAATATGGATTACTAATTTGTAAAGTATAATCAACATAATCAAGATTTACTGTAATCGCAATTTCTGATTCACTAACCCAATCACCTTCAATAGCCTCTATAGCAATATAAGGTTTAGGGAAGTATGTAAATTCGTTAAAGGTATAAGCATAACGTCCATAAATACGATATAAATATACTTCATTAGCTACTAAATCTAAATCATTTATCAAATAAACTTTAGGAGCACTACTTGGATAATCAGTTGTTAAGTAAGATGCAAAACTTCCATCCCTAACTACATTATCACTTAAGTCTTTAATTTCAATTCTTAAATCTTCATTATTAGGATTTTCAAATACTTCAACTAAAATTCCATTTCCTTCTAAATATTGCGTAGAAATAACTGGATTTTGTAATAACTCTAAACTTACTTCATCAGTTGTGAAAGTGTAACCATGAAGTTCATATTCAATATAACAATATAAAGTAATATTTTCGTTTACTAACGCATAAATATATTGCGTTTGTGCGCCTGGTTGACTCAATTCAATTTCTAAAGCAGAGCCAGAAGGAACTATATCTACTAAATTACCTTCAGCATTCTTCGCATAGTACTTTAATAATGGTGTTGAAGTTAAGTAATTATTATTAGTAAACTGAATATTGGCAGCTACCATTACTTCAGAACCAAAAACTTCTTCTACTTCTAAATCAACAACTCTTAATCTTGGTCCAATATAATATTGGAATTCTCCACTATAGAAAGTATGTCTGCCATAAATTGTATAATTATAGATATTACCATCAACTAAATCTAAGTCATCAATTAGGTAATAAGCTAAAGCATTAGAATAACTGTTTTCTTTTAAATACGCACCAATACTTCCTTTTCTTATAGTTGACCCAGATTGGTCTACAATCTCAATTGATAAAGGATCATTGTTTATATTCTCAAAAACTTCAATTTCTAAACCTAAACCTGGCAAATAAGATGCTTCTAAAAGTGGTCCAATATAAATAACTAGTGAAGTTTTATTTGTAGTGATTTGCTCACCATCTAAAACATATGTTAGATAACAAGAAACTTTCACATTTTGTTCTAAATATAAATTTAAAGGAATCGTATGTAGTCCAAGCTCAGTTATTGGGACTTTTTGCTCATAAGTATAATTCTCAATTATACGTCCTTGGAAATCAACAATTTCATAATGTAAGTAAGCATTAGTAATTAGCCCACTATAATTATAATTGAAAACATCTACGTAAATATCTGTATATCTTTGATGAGCACCAGCTAAAATCATTTCCTCAATGCGCATTGTTGGTTTATCATAAACAACAAACTCACTAGTGCTATAGATATTTTTACCATATACTTCAAAGATATATGGTACATCTTTCTCTAAACTCAAATCTCCAATAAAATAAATCTCATATTCAAGATCTGGATTCTTTTGAAGATACTGTCTAATATCTACGTCTTTAATAATCTTCTTTGTTTCTACTTCTTTAACTCTTAAGAATAGATTTTCTTTATTTATATTATGATATACTTCAATATAAATACCTTGATTTTGTTCGTAGTAAGCATATAATAGCGGTGGTATTTCAACCTTAAGTCTTACTGGGTCTGAAGTTACTTCACGACCTCGATATTCATATGATAAGTAACATGAGATAATCACATTTTCTTCTGAATAAAAGATAATTGGAATTGATAGTAAACCATATTCAGTTATCGCAATCTTTTGCTCTTCACTTTGGTCATAATGCTCTAATTTATTACCTTGATAATCGGTAATCTCATAATGTAAATATGGATTAGCTATCCACTCATAGAGATCTGAGTAGATAACTTCAGCTAAGACAAAGATCTCACTACTAAAATATTCACCTACTTTAAGCGACTGTATTTCTAAAACAGGCTTATTATATGTAGTCTTAAAGGCAAATCGTTTGATATTCTCCTTAACCCTGATTGGGTCTTGAGGACTGCCTGTAGGATCAGCTCCTTCAGGTGTCTCAAAAATAATCTTATCAATCATCAAGTAATATTTATGATCAGGCTCTAAGCCAAAATATGAGTCTTTATAGCTAGCATCTTCACCTAAATTAAGCTTAAATACAGTTTTCATTGAATCTAAAATCGGTTCATCTGTTTCGCTATCTTCAATATATATTTCAAATTCAGGAGCATTGATTTGATTAAAATCTAGCTCATAGACAATATAGTTGTCACCAACATCATAGTCTTTAACAACATCAACCATTAAAGCTCCAGTAGTGATAATTCCACCTACAGCTAAAGTGCCAACTGTAGCTATTTTAGAAGCTAAACCTGAAGTTGTACTAGTATGGGCATGTGTCCTCAATCTTTTTCTTGGAAGTAAATCAGACCTAGTATTTTGTTCATGATTTTGATTAATAAACTCATTACCTCTAGTAGTCTCATTACCCCTAGGACCTTCATTACCTTTGTTATTAAACTCAAAATTTTGTTGGTAATTAAGATCTTGTTGGGCACCACTATTTAATTCATTAATATTTGAAGCCATATTTACCTCCATTATATAAATTATACTATTGCAATTTTTAAAAGTCAATATCAAACAAAAACGCTTAATTTAACTTATAATTTCCTAAAAAACTTTTGTTTTTCCCTTGACATATAGCACTAAAAGGGCTACAATATGGATAATAAGAAAGTCTTCAGGGCAGGGTGTAATTCCCGACCGGCAGTAAAGTCTGCGAGGTTCTATTAGAATCATGATTTGGTGTAATTCCAAAACCGATAGTACAGTCTAGATGAAAGAAGAATCTATTAATAGATTTATTTTTGCTCGTGAAGTTTTTTTCACGAGCATTTTTTTAAAAGGAGGTAAGGCATGAATTCTAAAATTAAATTAAAACTTAAAAGAATTTGGATTATTTTTTTAATTCTCTTTTTAACTATACCTTCTTTTATTATCGGTCAAGCCTTTGCCTACTGGGCAGGTTTAGTTAATCCCCCAGCAGCCGTAACTGATGCTGCTAATGCCAATGCTGGTAATGGTGCTACTCTTCCAGTAAGTTTTAACTATACAAACATCTATACTACTACATTTAAATTAGTACCTACTGGTTGTGTTGCTTATGCTTACAACCCAGCAGAAGTCGATGATGAAGTTTATAATGACTATCAAATGTATTGGTATGTTGTTGATACTACAGCTACAACAAACAAAGTCACTTTTACACTTGAAGATGCTGGTCTTTTTGATAAAACTACTGGTACTGAATATACTAGTTATGCAAGTAATGTTAATATTAAACTTATGATTGGAACTTATACAACACCAGGAGATGAAACAACTTTTACTGCAGAATATACTTATACCACCACAGCTAGCTCTTTAGGTAACTTTAATAGAATGTTGAACCGAAATGAACCCAAAGTCTTTCGTATAGCTGTTTCTGTTACTGATGGACCTCGTACAAATCAAACAGCGTATGAAACTTTTAAAGAAGCTTTTGTAAGTTCAAATGTAAAAGTCGAATTAAAATATACAGTAGATAATCCAAGTCTATACAAAACTTCTAATATTTGGGCTACCTTTACTACGACAGGTTTATCCAATGTACCTCTTGGCCCATATTATTTTCAAACAGCTAATTACATTTATGATCCAGATGTCAAGCCATATGTTCCAGATGGTAGATATGATGAGGGTGATATTGTTGTAGTAACTGATCCTGATTCTCCTTATTATGGACAATCTTTTTATATATATAAAAATAACTATAAACTTGACTTAAGTGATCCTATACCAACTGCACCCCCAACAAACGACTATAGTAGTTGTACTAAAGATTATACTTGGTATAATCCTTATGATTATGGTGATTTTGTAATCTATGATAATAAGATTTACTATTGGAGTAGTAATTACTACAACCACAACTTCACTCCTAATATTGTAGCAAATGCATATCCACCAACTAGCTACTGGGAAGAATTTTCTACTGACACGACTGAAAATGTTTGGTATAGACATTTTAGTTATACTTTCGGCGATGTTGTAAGATGGTGGGATGGACCAGCTAGTGCAACTACAACAGTAACTACTGTATATATTTCAATTATTGATGCTAATGTAATTGCAGACTATGGGAAAAATCACCCATCTCCAACACCAGGAAATCGTCCAACACAATGGGCAACTGTATCACAATTTCAAACTCGCTCACAACCTTGGGCAAGCACAACGGATTATAAAGCTGGTCAATCAGTAAGAGTTGTTAGTGGTGGCGTTACTTCTTACTATATAGCAATATTTAATACTACTAGTGCCCAAAGCCCTACAACACATCCAAATCTTTGGAAGCAAGTTACAGCTCCAGGACTTTAAAAATTAAAAAAACATTTGTTAATGAATATATACCTCTAAAGTACACACATGAAATAAATAAAATGTGATTTACTTTAGAGGTTTTTTATTATTATATAAATTTACTGCACATAGAAAACACTTTAATTGTTTTCACTTTCATTGACTGTTTACATTAAAAATAGTAAAATAATAAAAGATGAAATGGAGTTAACAAATGGGTAAAAATGTTATAAGTAAACTTAAAAAACTTTGGATTCATAGTTTTGTTGTAATATTGGTTATTCCTTGCTTTTTTATAGGAAGAGCTTTCGCTTATTGGTCTGGTTTGGTTAATCCCCCAGCCGATTTTATTGACCCAACTGAAAGTCAAATAGGAAGTGGTAAAGACTTAAACATTACTTTTAATTTTGATAATATCTATACCTCTTCTGAAAAACTAATACCAACTGGATGTACACAATTTGTCTCTTCAAGTAGTTCTGTAAGTGAAACAGCAATTAAAGATTATCAAATATCTTGGGAAACTACTGATACTACTGCTACAAGAACTAACGTAATTATTAAATTTATGAATATTTGTTTATGTGATACTTTTGATAATGAAATCTACACAAATTATTTAAGCAATTGCAAGGTTTCTGTTAGCCAAGGCACTTATAGCACCCCAGGAGATCCAAGCACTTTTTCTGGAACTACTGTTGATAATTATGATGGTAGTACATTAGGGCAAATGTCATTTATGCTTGATAATGAAGAAGACATAATCCTTAGACTAGAAGCTTCAATCCAAGATTACTCTCGATCTAACACTACTACCTATGCTGCTTTTAAAACCGCAGTTGCTAGTTCTAATTTCAGAGTTAATTTCCAATACACAGTTGAAAATCCAAACCTATACAAAACTACTGACATTTGGGCTCAATTTGATACAGCTAGTGTAACTAATCAAGATAAAGGACCTTATTATAATGAAACAAATAATTATACATATCAATCTAACTTAAAGGTTTATGAGAAGAATAAGAGATATAATGCGGGAGATATTCTATATGATCCAAATAAAACATCTACACATTACGGAATTGAAAAATACTTTTTAGTTGTACAAGGTAATACACAAATAAACTTAGATGGCTCACCTGCAGGTTGGATTTATATGACTTGGGCAGAAGCCACTAATGTATATCGCTCAGATTATATTTATAGTCAAGGAGATTTTGTAATTATTCCAAGCGGAGTTTATTATTGGAATTATTTTCTAAATCACTCACCTGGTTGGACTGCTTCAGCACCAGGGAGTAGTAGTGATTGGACTTTATATACTACCAATACTGCTCTAAATGTATGGCAAAAACATAAACGATATACTTATGGTGATGTTGTAAGATGGTGGAGTGGGAGTATTGGTGCTAGTCAACCGGTAAATAATCAATATGTATCGATTAAAGATATTAATATAGTTAGCGACGTTAATATGTGGGGAACAAGACCAGGACCGGGCGATTATCCAAATCAATGGGTAGAAGTTAATGAATTCAAAAATAATCGTTCCCAACCTTTTGATTCCAATAAAGCCTACGCTGAAGGTGAATCAATGAAATATAATAATCAATACTATATAGCAGTAATTGCTACAAAAGCAGGTAGAACACCAGTTAACTCTCCAAAGCACTGGAAGTTAGTAACTTTCCCATAAAATTAATTATAAGTAATTAAAAACATATCAAATCTTGATATGTTTTTTTATTTTAAATGCGATTTCAAATGCTTTTTGAATCTTAAAAATACCTTAAAATTTGTCGTTTTTTCATTGACTTTTATCACCAAAAACAGTAGCATATCAAAGGTATGTAAGGAGAAAACTAATGGATAAACAAGTTAACAAAAAACTTAGAAAACTTTGGATTCATGTTTTAGTTATAATATTTGCCATTCCCTGTTTCTTTATGGGGAGAGCTTTTGCTTACTGGGCGGGTTTAGTAAATCCTCCAGCTGATCAAGATAAAACAGCAAACAATCCCATAGGAAGTGGAAAAAATTTGGATATAGAATTTACTTTTGAAGAAATTTATGATTCTTCTGATAATCTAGTTCCAATTGGATGTGCTCAATATGCATACCCTGGAGATACCGTAGTTGAATCTGCTACTAAAGATTTCAAAGTATCTTGGAATACTACTGATACTACTGCTTCAGAAACCAACATTATTATTGAATTTATAAAAATTGGATTGTGTGATGATTTTCTTGATCCTCTTGATCCTGATTCTTTTTATAATGACTACTCAAGCAATTGTAAAGTTTCTGTTAGCAAAGGAACTTACGGTCCTTCTGGAGATCCAAGTAGTTTCTCAGGTACCACTGTTGGTGATGGTGATTATTTTGGTAATACGTTAGGTGAAATAGAGTTTATGCTAGATAGAACTGTGGAAACAATTCTTAGATTTCAAGTTTCTATTACTGACTATTCAAGAATGGATGATGCTACTTATAGAAGGTTTAAAAATGCTGTTGCAAATTCTAATTTTAGAATTGAATTGCGTTATACAGTTGAAAATCCAAACCTTTATAAATCTGGTGATATTTGGTTGCAATTTAATCTAGCTCCTGTAACGAACCAAGATCTTGAACCTTATTTATATCTAACTAATGATTATATTTACCAATCTAATGTAAAGATTTATTACGAAGGTCAAAGTTATAGTGCTGGGGATATTTTATATGTGAATGATCCAAATTCTCCTCATTATGGCAAATATTATATGGTTTTTATTACTGGTAGTCCAATAAATATCAATAATCCTAATACTTCCGTCGGTGCATATATGACATGGGCTGAAGCAACTGATGAATATCGAGAATATCATTTTTATTATCAAGGTGATTTTGTTGTTGAATCAGATGGAATTTATTTTTGGAATAGATATTTGAGTCATAAGCCAAATGTAAGTAATGTTGCGCCGCCTAATGGTAGTTGGCGTCGATATACTACAGATACGACTTTAAATGTATGGCAAAGGCATAAGGCATATACTTATGGTGATGTTGTTAGATGGTGGACTACAAGTAGTGTTGGAACAAACCGACCGATAACTAGATATTATGTTTCAATTATGGACATTAACATTATTAGTTCTAATAATCCCTGGACTAATGGAATGGGAACATATCCAGGAAGTTCTGGTTATACAGATCAATGGCTAACTGATACTGACTTTAAAGCTCGTTCTGATGAATTTGATTCTACAAGGCAATATAACGAAGGTGAATCAATGTATATTCTAGATGGTACTAATAGAGTTTACTATATTGCTACTAGAGATGCTGTTCCAGGTAGAACACCTGAAAACTCTCCAGATCACTGGAAGTTTGTTAATATACCATAGAAAAAAGACTGATAGTAATAATCAGTCTTTTATTTTTCTAAATATAATTTTTCGTTAATAAAATCAATAATAATTCTTTGTTTTTCTAATACTTCAAATCCAATTAAACCATAAACATCTTCATACTCAAAGATATCAGTATTACTAATAACAGTAACTAAATCATTATATTCTTTAAAACCAATAT
>ERZ795058.1140-NODE-1140-length-37029-cov-15.275329_pt1 | contig 37029 bp, 26 predicted proteins | sample MGYA00375142_ERZ795058 | MGnify/ENA primary metagenome ERZ795058 (study PRJEB30187, sample SAMN05720210) | activated sludge metagenome | isolation source: anaerobic digester from wastewater treatment plant | place: Japan | collected 2015-04-20 ... | reverse complement strand
AGCCGCTCTTCGGCCCAGTTGCCCACATTTTCCATGTCGATGTTGACCATGGCGGCGATGTAGGGTCTGGCTTCGCCGAACACCACCGCTTCTTTTATGTAAGGACTGAATTTGAGACGCGTTTCGATGAAATCCGGTGAAAATGCCTGGCCGCTCTTGTTCTTGATTATGTCTTCCTTGCGGCCGATGATGACGAGATGTCCGTCCTGATCGAGATAGCCAGCGTCGCCGGTCTTCAGCCAGCCGTCATGAAAGGCCTTTTCCGTGTTTTGAAAATCACGGTAATAACCGGAAAAAAGTGCCTCGCTTTTGACCAGCACCTCCTGATCGTCATTCATCATGATCTGGACGCCCGGCAGGGGTTTGCCCACGGTTTCCGGTTTTACCTCCCCATCCGGCTGGACCTGGAAAATTCCTCCAGCCTCGGTAAGACCATAACATTGTTTCAGATTCATCCCTACCGCCTGAAAGAAGCGAATCACTTCCGGGCTTATGGGATGTCCTCCGGTATAGGCGTTACGGAAACGGGCGCATCCGATCCGGTCCAGAAGCGGCCGGTAGATGACCAAGCCGGACAGTCGGTGCAGAAAGATTTTCAGCCAAGAAGGCTCCTTATTTTCACCATAGGCTGCAAGGACGGCGGCTCCGACCCTTTCCGACCAATGAAAGATCCGGCGTTTCAGCCATCCGGCATCGGCCATCTTCACCCGGATTTTCGAGGCCAGATCCTCCCAGAACCGGCTGGCGGTGATGATCACTGCCGGTCCGATTTCCCGGAAGTCCTCCGTCACGGTCTCCGGGGTCTCGGGGAAGTTCATCGTCATGCCGCTGTATAGGGAAACACCCATCCCCCACATCTGATCGACGATCCAGGCCGGCGGGGACATGGACAGCCAATTCTCCCCCCGTTGAAGGGTAATGGCCTGGGTCCATTGCCGGCCCATGGCGATCATGCTCCGATGGGAAAGCATGGCGAGCTTCGAGACGCCGGTGGTCCCGGAGGTCTGGATCATCAGGGCGATGTCCTTGGCATTGCCCCTGTTGATTTCCCGCGAAAAAAAATCCGGCTCCCGTTGGTCTCTTTCCTCCCCGGCACTCAGGAGATCTGCATAGGACAGCAGCCACGCCTCCTTCCGGTAGGACCGCATGCCCGTGGGATCTATATAAATTACCTTCCTTACCTGGGGTATGCGTTCTCTGATTTCGATGAGTTTGTCCACCTGTTCCTGATCCTGAACAATCACCACGACCGCCTGGGCGCGTTGCAGGGAGGTCCGCAGTTCCTCGGGTATGGAAGAGGTAAAGAGGTTGATGGTCACCGCTCCAATCGCCTGGGCCCCCAGTTCCGAGAACAGCCATTCCGGATGATTGTTCACCACCAACACCAGGTTCTCGCCGCGCCGGACCCCGAGGGAGGCAAGACCCAGAGCGGTATGACGGACATAGCGAAGATAATCTTCCCAGTTGTAGGTGTGCCAGACGCCATAGGCCTTCTCCCGTATGGCAACGGCGCCACGTCCCAGGATTTCCGCCTGCTTGCAGAGCAGGCGGGGCAGGGTCAACATCTGTTCGTCTTGGAATGCCATCGTCATCTTCTGTTCGCCTCACCCCAGATACGCCCGGATTACTTCCGGATGCCGGCGGATCTCCTCCGCCGTGCCCTCGGCGATCTTTTCCCCGAAGTTCAGAACGGCGATCCGGTGGGAGACGCTCATGACTATTGCCATATCATGTTCGACAAGAATGATCGTCTGACCCCAGGCGGAGTTTATCTCCGTGATAAACCGCACCATGTCTTCCTTTTCTTCCAGGGTCATGCCGGCGAACGGCTCGTCCAGTACCAGCAGCCGCGGTTCCAGGGCCAGGGCCCTGCCCAGTTCCACTCGCTTCATCAGACCGTAAGGCAGTGATGCCACAGTCTTTTTTCTGATGGCCTGCATCTCCAGAAAATCTATCAATTCTTCTATCAACTTGCGGTGGCGAACCTCCTCGCGGCGCACCGACGGCAAATAGAGTGAGGCCCCGGGGAATCCGTAATCGCAATAAAGATGCCGGGCGAGAAGCATATTTGCCAATACGGTCATGCCGGGGAAAAGCTCTATATTCTGAAAGGTCCTGCCGATACCCACCCTTACCAGTTCATGGGCGTGCAGATGGGTGATGTCCCGTCCGTTGAAGAGGATCTGACCGCTCACGGCACGATAAAAGCCGGTGATGCAGTTCATGAGGCTGGTCTTGCCGGCACCATTTGGTCCGATCACCGCGAACAGTTCTCCGTTATTCACCTGTAAATCGATGTTGTTCAAGGCCTTGACGCCGCCGAAATTCAGGCAGACGTCCCTGATTTTTAGGTGGGCCCGCCGTTCCTCTTCCTTCCGTGCGGCAAAAATCGCCGGCTGTCCGCGATAGGCTTTCATCCTGAATGCCTGCTCACTTAAGTAAACGTATCTTTTCCTTGCCCGGAACGAAGAACTGGGTCAGGGGCTTGTACGATCCATTCTCCTGAACCCGGACGATCCGGGCCTTGAAGGAGGCGCCGTGATTTTTCTTCGTGTAGGTCACGTTTGGCACCAAGCCGCCAAAATCTTCGTTCTGAAAGGACTCCATGGCCTTATTGATCGTCTCCCGGTTTATCTGACCGTACTTTTCATGGGCCCGTAGGAAGGCCCGCTCCATGATCATCGCCACGACCACTCCCTCCCAATAGGAGGCATCGAACTTACTGACCGTTTTGTATCGCTTCCATAATTCCTCCATGACCTTGATGCCGGGGGTGCGGTCCACGGGTAGTCCGCCGGGGAATTGCATCAACAGCCGGTCTTTGATCAAGCCTCTGCCCAGGCGGAAGAAATCGGGATCCGTGGAGGTCCAGGTGCCGAAAAACATGGGATTGTAGCCGATACGGTCGGCGCTTTTGAACGTGGTGACAATGGCGGCGGGGAGCATCTGCATAATGACGTACTGGGCGCCCTTCTTCTGCAGCCGGAGGAGTTCCGTATTGAGATCGACGGTCTTGGGGGGGAACTCTTCCACGGCCACGATATCTATCTTGACCTTCTTCGCATATTCCCGGCTGGGCTTGTGGATGGATCGACCATAGGCGTTATTGTAAGTGAGCAGACCGACCTTGGGGATGGTGTTTCCCTGATGAACAGCCCGGATATAATCCAGGATGGCGTAACAATCCATCTTGTAGCTTCCGAAGGGAAGATACATGTAATCTATGGGTGGTTCGAGGATTTCCCAACTCGTGGAATAGTTTATGGTTGGTATCTTGTAGGTCTGAATGATGGGCTTGGCCGCCAGTCCCTCGCCGGCCCCCCAGGTCGCGATCATATCGACCTTTTCCTGGACGGCGAATTTACGGACCGCCGCCACCGCTTCGGGAACTTTGTAGGCCGTGTCCACCAGAAGCATTTCAATGCGGTTTCCCGCGACACCGCCCTTGACCTCGTTGACGTAACGGAAATAATCCTGCTGTCCCCGGGCGTGAAACTGTCCCCAACTTGATGCAGGTCCCGTCATGTTGATTGCCGCCCCTACCTTGACAACCTTCGCCTCCGACCACCCGGAGACGCCCAGCGCCATCAATCCCACCATCATGCCGATGATGATCCCTCTTGTGATCCTTGCCGTCATGTCCTCCTCCTTATATCTCCCCTTACGGTTAAAAAAAAGGCCGGGATGATCTCCACGGCCAAAAAAAAACCGTGGGCGCCTCTTCGGTCTGCCCACGGCTCATTCGTTTATTGATCAGGTCATGAGCGCGCCGGGCAGACCTCCCCAAAAAAGCCGATAAAGCTAAAAAAGAAAGCCCGATAAAATATCTTGTGCCGCGCCATGTCCATTTTCCTTTTTCTTTGATCTTATCTGGTGATCACGTTTAATGGATGCGGGCGCCCTTGTCAAGTATTATTTCAATCCCAGCCTGAATTTTCAATCCCCAGTTTTTCGATGCGATAACGCAAAGAATCGAAGGTCACATGGAGGAGATCCGCTGCTTTAGTCTTCGAACCTTTTGTTTTGTTCAGCGCCGTTTCGATGAACTGCTTTTCAATCTTTGTCAACTCTTCGTTCAACTGGATACCCGCATCGGGAATGACGGCAGGGAGTGGATGGTCATTTTTAATCTGTTCCCTGTCGATGAAAAGATTGTCCGGAAGGATGATATTTGTGCTCTCCAAGGCCACGCTGCGTTCGATGATATTCTCCAGTTCACGGACATTGCCCGGGAAAGGATAATCCATAAGCAATTCCAAGGCATAACTGGATATAGTCTTAATATCCTTGGCAAATTCCCGGGAATATTTTTCTATGAAATAGCGCGTCAATACGGGGATGTCTTCTCTCCTTTCCCGCAGGGGCGGCAGATGAATGGGGATTACATTGAGGCGATAGTAGAGATCCTCACGGAACGAACCTCCTTTAACCTTTTCTTCCAGGTTCTGGTTCGTGGCGGAGATTATCCGCACATTGACCTTGATATCCACCGTTCCGCCGATCCTACGGAAGGTCTTCTCCTGGACAACACGTAATAGTTTTACTTGAAGTAATGATGGTAACTCACCTATTTCATCAAGAAATATTGTTCCGTTATTTGCCGATTCGAAGAGTCCGGCCTTATCCGTGAAGGCCCCGGTGAAAGAACCTTTCATATAACCGAAAAACTCCGACTCCAGGAGATTCTCCGGGATGCCGCCACAATTGATAACTACAAAGGGCATGTCTTTCCGTGGACTGTGTTCATGGATAGCCTTGGCTACCAGTTCCTTGCCCGTGCCGCTTTCACCGAGGATCAGGATATTCGCCGGCGTTTCAGAGACCTTCTTGATCGTCCCATAGACTTTCAGCATTTCCCTGCTCTTGCCGATCATGCCCCCAAAGGCGACATCGCCGGCCAGGTCTTTGATGAACTGAGCCTCCCGTGTTTTGATGCCCTTTTGTTCCATTGCTTCATGGACTATGCGTTTTAGTTCGTCAATATCGAAATTCTTCTCGATATAATCGTAAGCCCCTTCCTTCATTGCGGAAAGAGCGGTATTCCCCGAGGCGAAGGCGGTGATGAGAATGACTTGCGTCTCCGGTTTAAGCTCTTTCACTTGTTTCAGGAACTCTATTCCGTCCATCTTCGGCATCTTGAGATCGGTTATGACCAGATCGAACTGCTCTTTTCTGACTCTTTGCAGGGCCTTGTCCGGATCACCGCCGCAGGTGACCTCATAACCCTCCTGGGTCAGCATGATCTCCAGCAAATCCCTCATTCCGAGATCGTCGTCAACGACGAGAATCCTGGCCATTTTCCAAACCTCCTGAAATGCTCTCCCGCCGGGGCAGCCAGACATGAAATGTGCTGCCTCGGCCGGCAGCGCTTGTAAAGGATAATCTACCCCCATAGCTGTTGACAATCCGCATGACTATCGCCAATCCCAACCCGGTACCCCGTTCCTTGGTGGTAAAAAACGGCTCGAAAATCGACTGCTGATCCCGTTCGGAAATCCCGGTGCCAGTATCGGCGGTAATAAATTCCACCCCCGGCCCACCGTCGATTTGCCGCCGCCGCGCCTCAATCCTTAGCATCCCCCCCGCCGGCATAGCCTGGACGGCATTCAGTACGAGGTTCCATACCAGTTGGCGCAATTCCTCCCGGTTGCCGCTCACGGTCAGGCCCGATTCGAAATCTTCCCTCAGTTTTATGTCGCCTTGCCAATCCGGCATAACCCGTACAGCTTCCAGAATTTCCTGGACAAGGTCGACAATAGGCACCTCCCGTTGGGGACCTCGTTCCGGTCTGGCCAGCAGCAGAAAGTCTTTGATAAATCCTTCGAGCTGATCCTTGCTCCGCATGATCAATTTCATCAGCCGCTCCTCCGTGGCACTGAAGCCGGGTTCCCGCTGCAGCATCTGCACGGCGCCGCTGATAGAGGCCAGGGGATTGCGGATTTCATGGGCCAGACCGGCCGCCATTTCCCCTACGAAGGCCAGACGCCGGTTTCTCTCCAGGACTTCCTCCATCTGCTTGACGGCGGTCAGGTCCTGAAAAATGAGAATATCTCCGAATTTTTTATCGCCGTGATCGCGGAGCGGTGAAAGGAGACAACCGACAATCAATGGCCGGAGGTCTTTAGTCGTAACGGCCATTTCGATGCGGCCCTGGATTTGCAGGTCATTATTTCCCTTATTTTCCGTTAGGCTGCTCCAGGTGGCGAATATCTCGTCGATACCCCTGTTTTCCACCTCCGTAAAACTCCAGCCGGTGATCTTTTCCGCCGCCCGGTTGAATGATTTTATCCTCCCCTCCATATCAATGGTCAGGATCCCGGCGTCAACGGATTCGATAATCGACCGGTAAAGAAGATCCAGTTTGTTGAAAGCCGATTCCTTTTCCGCCAGAAGTACCCGGGTCTTCCGCTCCTTCTCCACTACAAAGCTGGCCAGCCCGGCGATGAGATAAAAGGAAACGATATTAACAAAGATCCGGTAAAATACATGACCGGCGGTATCGGGTATTTCCCACATGGAGGGATACGATAAAGGCTCGATGACGCGGTAGAATTCAAGATCGATGAGGAGACCGTAACAGATGGAAGCGGCGGAGGCGGCAATCAGACCCCCGTTCCGTCCCAGATAAAGGACGGCATAGATAATCACCAGGGGATAGAAAACGGCGTAGGTTGACCTGATCCCCCCGGTGACATAGAGCAGGGCCGTAATCACGATCACGTCCGTCATGACCTGAAAATAAATCTGCATCCGGTGGTTGGCGGAGATCCGGGAAAGGGCTGAATAAAACAGAGATAGAATGTAGATGGCGAGAATTATTCCATATAAGTAAGGTATGGAAATCCTGCTGGCGAAATCTGGGGACTGGTTCTGCATGAAGACAAAGACACCCAACAAAAAGGTGGACATGGCGATCCGGGAGATCAGCAACATTTTGATCTGCGCATCCGGATTTTTCCGAACAATATCCTGATTCTTAGGTGTTTCTAATTTCTTCATCTCTTTGCATGAACAAGTGAGCGGTTAATACAATTATGTTTGGTTAGGATATAGGCGAAAGGTCTGATCATGTCAAACCGGGAAAACTATTTTCCATCCGATACATCCCGAAGTATTAACGTTAGCCTTTGAAGTTCCTCTTTTTCGGGGCTTCTGTCCCGGTAATAAATATCTTCGAACATCCGGATGAATTTCCTCCCCTCGTCTTGCAACCTGCCGGCCGGGATGCCGGCCATGAATTCTTCCAGGCCCATCCAGGGCGGTCGGGACATCCCCCGTCGTTCCAAGCCGGCGATAAATTCCCGCAGGAGTCTTTCCTCCGCCGACGGACGGCGATGCATCCTCCACCTCCTGATGAGGAACAGGGTTAGAATCGCAAGGGCCGCCACCGGCAGCGGCCAGAGCAGACGAAGCGCTTCTCGTCCGTTCGGGTAGAAATGCCTGGGAAGCCAGGCACCGGCGGTGATGGAAGTCAAAAGTGCATATTGCTGCTGTAAATCGTAACTTATGACATGACGAATCCAATAGTAATCGAGAATGTCCAAAGTCATCCGCAGCCGGAACAGAAAACGATTCCAGGCCGTACCCGTAATTTCCGACCGGATCGGCGGAGTCGGATCATACCGCACCCACCCCTGACCAGGCAAAAACGCCTCCACCCAGACATGGGCATGACGCTGTTTTACCGAGTAGTAACGACCCATTACATGGTAATATCCACCTCGATAGCCGCCGATGAGGCGGGCGGGCACCCCTTGCGTACGGAGCAGCACCGCCATGGCCGAGGCGAAATACTCGCAGTTGCCGGCCTGACGGCGAAAAAGGAATTCATTTAAAGGAGAGGAAGAAAGGGGAAGGCTTTCCATGGTGTAGCTGAAGGGTGGCGAGCGAAGGTAATTTATAATGGCCCCCGGTTTTTCCCCTTGCGCCCTGCCCTTCCCCAATGCCTCCCCGAGTCGCCGGATCTCCCCCTGACCGGGCGGCAACGACAAAAACCGCTCCATATCTTCATCGACCGCCGGTTCCCGATCCGTCAGGATGGATGTGGCAACATAACTGATTTTTCTGTTCAACCGATCACGGGCTTGAAAGGTCCGGTCATCGAAACGGCGAAGGTTTCGATAGCCCAAGTAGTGTGGTTTTTCCAGGGCAAAGAGGGTCTGATATTCCGTGGGTTCAAGATATATGGTATAGGAAACGCGCACTCCCGGCAAAGGGGGAACCTGCCTTGCCTCTCGCGCGGCTCCGGAATCACGCCAGGAGAGGCCGTCAAAATCGTCGAAGACCATGCCCCGCCAGTAGAGAAACCTCTCCTCCTGCCGCTCCATATCGGCACGAAAAACCAGACTGTCGTCAATCTGAATCAGGCTTACGTTGCCGAGGCGGACCTGGTCGGAAAAACCGCTGGCGGCCTGGACCGGGTGGGTCAAGAATCCGAACAGTGGGTAGCCGGTCCGGGGCAGAATGATAAATAGCAACAGGGCCAGCGGCAACGCCAGCGCAGGAATGGCCAGGCCCTGGAAGATCAGGGTCCGGAGATTTTTCCAAGGCATTGTCTGAGCCGCTTTTTCCCGTTCAAAAGACAGCAGGACGGCCGCCGGGCCCATCAACAGAATGAGGGCGGCCAGATAGAAAAAAAACGCCACATCAAGAGACAAAAGTGAAGAACCGGCGACAAGCAGGGTGGACAGGGCGTAGATTTGCAGATAGTCTCGGGGACCGTTTCTGTCGAGAAATTTCAATCCCAGCAGCAAAAGAAGCGTCTCCAGACCCGGCAGCACGATATCCTGGGCGGAAAATCTAAACAGACCCCGCAAGACAAAAATCACGGATAGGATCTTGACGGTACCGTCGATTTTCGGAAGGCGCAAGATTCTGTCTCCGGCCCCGGCTATAGTCATCATGGCAAGAAACGCCATATTGAACGGCAATCCCATCAGTGGCGCAGTGGCGAGAAAACCGACGCCGGCAGCGAGGTAGGTCAAGACATTCAGAAATGTTTTAACTTTGTAACGGCGTTTCATTGCTGCCATAGACGGCCAATGCCTTCAGCAACTTGCGTTTGTGTTCCCGTGACGGTTCCGGATGATATAGTAGCCCACCGATCCGCAGGCCCACAGGCTGCGTATTTTTCATGGTTTTCTTGATCAGATGGCATATGTGGGACAGTTTCTTTTCCACATCCCCTCCGGGTAATGCATCAAAATTTAGCAGCAACGGCTCCGATTCCGACATCCCCAGGTCCTTGGTCTTCAAATTTCCGGTTCTGGCGCTGGCCTTCCAGTGAATGAACCGGAGCGGATCGCCGGCCTGATAATCCCTTACGGATATGAACTCGCCCTCGAAGCCGGGGTCCTGGCGCTCCGAGTCACCCTGTCGGCGCCGCGCATATGCGCTTTCCCGGGGGAAAGGTCCGAGCCGGGGATGTGGCATGACAATAACCCTTGCCACTGATAAGGGCAGCTCCCGGTAGCGAATGAAAAAGCTGAAGGGAAAAGGACTGGCCAGATGAAAACGGGGCAATTGATGCCGGCCCCGTTCCTCCCATCGCCAGTCGATAAGTGCGGAGGTCGTGGCGTTAGGGGGTAGAAAACTGAACAGGACGGTCGCGTCCCCGCATTCCGCCTTCAGGAGAAAGGCGGGATAACGGGTTCGCCGATTGCGGATTTGGATCGACAGCGGAGTCTCGCATCCCGCGTACACCTCGTCGGGGGCCTGGAGGCTCAACTCCAGATTCTGGAGGTTGTAGCGGCCGAAGAAACCGGATACGGACAGCAAACTCAACAGCGCCGCCACAAGCAAATAGATGAGATTGTTGCCGGTATTGACGGCCGCGATCCCCAAGAAAAGGGTCAGGATGATATAGGTCCAGCCGGCGGCGGTAATGCTTACTACGCCGGGACGGCCACTTCGTTGAGGAGGGATTTTACAAACTCCTGCTTCGCGATTTGCTCGTAGTCCTCTTTAAGAAGGATACGATGTGTAATTGTATAGGGAGCCAATTCCCGGATATCTTCCGGTATCACATAATCCCGGCCGCTGAAAAAGGCCAGGGTCTTGGCGGCCGTGGCAATAGCCAGGGAGCCCCGGGTGGAAATGCCGGCGCGGACGTAAGGATGCCGCCGCGTTACCGCGGCGATCTTCAAAAGGTAATCGTATATCTTCTCGGATACATATACTCCGTTCTTGATGTGCTCATGGATGCCGAGGACCTCTTCGTGCTGCATTATCGTCTCCATCCCCTCGAGATCCTGGCGGGTGCTTCCCTGCTTGAGGATGGCCATCTCCTCGTCCCGGGATGGATAACCGATGCTGATCTGCATCATGAAACGATCCATCTGCGACTCCGGCAGCGGGAAGGCCCCGAAATGCTCCACTGGATTCTGGGTGGCGATGACGAAAAAGGGCTGAGGATGACGGTAAGTCTTTCCTTCTATGGTAGTCTGCTTTTCCCCCATGGCCTCCAGAAGGGCGCTCTGGGTCTTGGGGGTGGCCCGATTTATTTCATCGACCAGGACGATGTTATTGAAGATGGGGCCGGGATGGAAGATAAAATCGCCTGTGTTCTTGTTGTACACGGAGACGCCGGTGATATCCGTTGGCAAAAGATCGCTCGTACACTGAATGCGGCCGAAGCTTAGTCCCAGGACCCGGGAGAGGGCCAGCGCCAGGGTCGTCTTCCCGAGGCCGGGAATATCCTCGATCAGAAGATGTCCCCGGGAGCAGCAGGTGATGAGAGCCAACTTAAGCGCCGTTTCCTTTCCGTAGAGATAACGGGACAGGTAGGCAAGGATCCGGGTTATCTTTCCGTTTGTTATTTCCATGCCAAAAAAGCCGCCCCGAGGGCGCCGTTGATCTGCGCATAAGGGGATACCGTTATGGTTAGGCCCAGTTTTTCTTTCAGTGCGGTCACAACTCCCCGGTTCTTGGCCACCCCGCCGGTCATCATGACGGGCCCGCGCAAACCGATCCTCCTGGCCATGGCCGCCACGCGGGCGCCGACGGCATCATGGATCCCGGCGACGATGTCTTCCCGGGCGGTCCCCTTGGCGATCAGCGAAATCACTTCCGATTCCGCAAAAACCGTACAGATGCTGCTGATCTTGGCCGGTGCGTCGGCCTGTCGGGAAAGATCGCCGAAAGCGTCGAGGTTTACCTCCATTGCCCGGGCCATCACTTCGAGAAATCGTCCCGTCCCGGCTGCGCATTTGTCGTTCATCGTGAAGTTGCTCACCTTGCCCCGGTCGTCCAAAAGTATGGCCTTGCTGTCCTGGCCGCCGATGTCAATGACGAATCTTATGGCGGGATCTTGAAAGTAGGCGCCCGCGGCGTGGCAGAGGATCTCCGTCCGGTCTTCATGAGCCACGGCCACACTTTTACGACCATAGCCGGTGGCAATGATTCTCGTCAGGTTCTCCAGCGCCAGGGAGGCTTCGGTCAGGGTGGCATCCACCACCTTTTTCACCGCCGCCTCCATATTGTAGCCCGTAAAGGTCGTAGCGGAGCCGAAAAGCCTGCCGTCCCTCATCAGGGCCGCTTTGGTGGTAATGGAACCGACGTCGATTCCAAGGGTAAAGATGTGATTGCTTGAATTTTGTTTTGACATATACTTGTGGTCATTTTCTTTTGTGGGCCACGGCTTTATCGACCCGGCCCCGAACCGCGATCAGGACCGTTTGCCTTGCCTTTTCGCGTCTGGAGCATTCTCCCGCCAAGGTGACGGTCCCCTGTGTACCATAAAACCTATTCCTTTTCATCTTGAGTTGTTTAGAAAAAAGAGTATATTTTATTTACGGCAATAATTATTTGATGAACTCGTAAAAAGTCATCATTGAGACGACGATGTAAAAAGCTCCAGAGGCAAGGCGCGCGAATCCTGAGGATTGAGACGTACTTGGGCGTACGTCGCAGTGACGAAGGATGAAGCGCAACGCCGCATATGGACTTTTTACGATGTCGTCTTATTTAAATTAGCATAAATTTCAACACTTTTATTTCGGGACGGATTTTCCACCCCAGACAAAGATTTACAACCGCATCACGACCAATTGTCAGGAGGCAGCGATATGGAATTAGCCAAGTTCTTCCAATCAATCGACATCCTTGCCGATTTAAAAAAAGAAGACCTCGAATTTCTGGCCGCCAATTCCCAACTGATCGAATTTCCCCCCGCGGCCGTAATCATCAACACCGGCGAAATCGGGCGTTTTCTCTGGCTGGTATATGAGGGGGAAGTGGATGTAACCCTTCCCGACGACAAGGGCCAGGAGAAGGTATTGGCCTCCCTGGAAAGGGGATCCTTTTTCGGGGAGATGTCGATCCTCACCGGTGAGCCGGCGGCGGCGAATGTAATCTCTTCCCGGAGCAGCAAGGTAGTGAAGATTCCCCGGGAAGTAATCACTCAAGTCGTGTCCCGAAACCCCAAAACCCTGATGAAAGTTACCAGGATCATCACCAAACGCCTTCTGGAAGACGAAAAGTTCATTGAGGAAATGAGAAGGCGACGCCTGGCCCACAGCCGTAACGAAGACCCCTACGATTTGAATTTTTCTTCCGTTGCGGAACCGATGAAAATCCTCGTAGTGAACAGCGGCAGCTCTTCACTGAAATATTCTTTTTTCGACACCACCAAAAAGGAATCCCTGCTGGACGGTATGGTGGAAAAGATCGGGTCCGGAGCCGCCGTACACATCGTCAAGAAGGCCGGCCTGAAGACCACCCTGCCCGCCGACGGCATCGCCACGGTTGGCGATGCCTTTCATGCCATGGTCCGGGCGCTTGCCGACGAAGAACAAGGCGTCGTAGGGGATGTGCGGCGCATCTCCGCCGTGGGTCATCGGGTTGTCCACGGAGGCCAACGCTTCTCCAGTTCCATGACCATCAATGACGAAGTCCTGTCCGCCATCAAAGAATGCATACCCATTGCCCCCCTCCATAACCCTTACAATCTCGAGGGGATCGAGACGCTGAAAACACTTCTCCCCGGGGTGCCCCAGGTCGCGGTGTTCGATACGTCCTTTCATCTCAACATGCCGGAGGCCGCCTACCGTTACGCCCTGCCCATGGAGCTATGTGACGAAGAGCAGATCAGGCGGTTCGGTTTTCATGGCACCAATCACCGTTTCGTATCTCTCAGCGCAGCCACGTCACTGAAAATTCCCATCGGCGATCTCAAGATCATCTCCTGTCATCTGGGCAGCGGGGCCTCCGTATGCGCCGTGGATCACGGGCGAAGCATCGATACGAGCATGGGCATGACGCCCCTGGAGGGTCTGGTAATGGGAACCCGGGGCGGGGACGTGGACCCCGGAGCACTGCTCCATCTGATGCGCCATGCCGGCATGACTTACGACGATCTCGACCGGATCCTGAACAAGGAAAGCGGTCTCAAGGGACTCAGCGGCAAGAGCAACGATATGCGGGAAGTCCTTGAAGCGGCGGAAGGTGGAGATATGCGCTGCAAGATGGCCCTCAGCGTATTTTGCTATCGGGTCAAAAAATACATCGGCGCCTATGTAGCCGCCCTGGGAGGCTTGGACGTCCTCATCTTTACCGGGGGTATCGGGGAAAACTCCCCGGAAATCCGTGCCCGCATCTGCCAGGGAATGGAGGTCTTCGGGATTGCCGTTACCGATGACATCAATCGCAAAACCGTGGCCATGCGGGGGCAGATCGTCGATATTTCCGATCCTTCCGCCAAGATCCGCGTTTTGGTCGTGCCTGCCGACGAGGAGCGGATGATCGCCCGGGAAACCGTGCATGCCCTGGGAAGATCCCTCGCCGTGAGCGAGTTGGAGAGGCTTCAGTCCAAAGCGATTCCCCTCAGCATTTCGGCGCATCATGTCCATTTGTCTCCCGATGATTTCACGGCCCTTTTCGGCCCCGGACGTTCCTTGACGCCGCGTTCGGAACTGAGTCAGCCCGGCCAGTTCGCCGCCGTGGAAACGGTAAATCTCGTCGGGCCCAAAGGCCGGATTGAAAAGGTGCGAATCCTGGGCCCCCTGAGAAAAGAGTCACAGGTGGAAATCGCCCGCACCGAACAGTTTCGCCTGGGCATCGATGCCCCCATCCGGGATTCCGGCGACATCGAAGGGACGCCCGGCGTCGTCATGGAGGGAGAAGCGGGAACGGTTACCCTGGAGAAGGGGGTCATCTGCGCCAAACGTCACATCCACATCTCTCCGGAAGAGGCCCTGAGTCTGGGACTTCGAGACAAGGACGTGGTCATGGTGAAGGTCAAGGGGGTGCGGGAACTGATATTCGGCGACGTCCTAATCCGGGTCAATCCCAGTTACCGCCTGGACATGCATCTGGACACCGACGAAGCGAATGCCGCTCAGATCTCCCCCGGCGCCGTGGGCTATATTGAAGCGATCCAGCATCGAAATTACGTGTAGAAGTCAACCGGCAAGTCTTCACGACCATTTCTCTTCCCGGTAACGGGCCATCCGGACCTGGGCGTCCAATTCCTGCTTGCGGAGACGGATGCTTTCCGGAGTAGCTTCGATGAGTTCGTCGGCGGCGATGAATTCGATGCACTGATCCAGAGACAGAAGCCGGGGAGGACGGAGGATTACCGTGGCATCCGCCGTGGCGCTCCGCATGTTGGTAAGCTTCTTCTCCTTGACGATGTTTACGGTCAGATCCTGGGAGCGGTTCCTCTCTCCGATGATCATCCCGCCATAGACTTCGGCGCCCGGGGCGATGATCAGTTCGCCGCGATCGGCCATGGCGTGGCAGGCATATGCCGTCGTCCGTCCCGCCCGGTCGGCGACCAGGGCGCCGGTCAACCGCTGTGGAATGGCGCCGCACCAGGGCTCGTAACCTTCGAAGAGGCTGTTCATCACCCCCGCACCCTTTGTATCGGTGAGAAAGTGGCTGCGAAATCCGATGAGTCCCCGGGCGGGAATCAGAAAGATCATGTTCACCCGGCCGCGACCCTTGTTGACCAGATTGGCCATGCGGCCCTTTCGGATGGACAGCTTCTCCGTGACCACGCCGACGAATTCCTCCGGAATATCGAGAAAGACCCTTTCCACCGGCTCCAGAACCCGGCCACCTTCTTCCTTGGTGATCACCCGGGGTTTACTGACCATGAATTCGTAACCCTCCCGGCGCATGGTCTCGATGAGGATCGCCATCTGCAGTTCCCCGCGCCCGCAAACCTCGAAGGCATCCGCACGTTCCGTCGGTATCACCCGTAGGGCTACGTTCCTTAGACTTTCCCGTTCCAGCCGCTCTCGGAGGTGCCGGGAGGTGAGATATTTGCCTTCCCGGCCGGCCAGCGGACCATTATTGACATAAAAGATCATGGATACGGTCGGTTCGTCAACTTTTATTCTCGGCAGGGGGCGAGGATTGTCCAGCGCCGAGATGGTGTCGCCGATACTGATTTTTTCCACCCCCGCGAAGGCAACGATATCCCCTGATTCTACCCTATCCATGGCGATCTTCTTAAGACCGGAAAACGTGTAGAGGGCGGAAAAACCGACGCCCGGCACAACCACGTTTTCACCACAGAGGCTGTAGGAACGGTTCATCTCCAGGGTTCCGTTCATAAGTCGGCCGACGGCGATCTGGCCGACATAGGGATCATAGTCAAGGTTGGTGATCAAAAACTGGGGCGGCGCATCGTCATCTCCATCGGGGCCGGGAATGGTGGTCAGGATCGTCTTGAACAGCGCCCCCAAATCCGCGGCCTCGTCACCCATTTTCCGGTGGGCAACGCCCCGCTTGGCCTGGGTGAAAAGAATGGGAAACTCTATCTGCTCTTCCGTGGCGTCAAGGTCGATGAACAGATCGTATACCTCGTTGACGACCTCTTCGATGCGGGCGTCGCTCCGGTCGATCTTATTGATGACGAGGATTATGGGCATGCGCCGTTCCAGGGCCTTTTTGAGGACAAAACGGGTCTGCGGCAGGGGTCCTTCACTGGCATCCACGAGGAGAATGGCGCCGTCGACCATGTTGAGACTCCGTTCCACCTCACCGCCGAAGTCAGCGTGTCCCGGGGTATCGACGATATTGATCTTGACCTCGCCATAGCGAATGGCGGTGTTCTTGGCCATGATCGTAATCCCCCGCTCGCGCTCGAGATCGAGGGAATCCATCACCCGGTCCTCCATTGCCTGATGCTCCCTGAAGGCTCCGGTTTGCCTAAGCATGGCATCGACAAGGGTTGTCTTGCCATGGTCAACATGGGAAATAATAGCGATATTTCGAAGCTTTTCTTTTTTCAGTTGTCGGCCGTCGCCTTTCTCCAACACTCGGTTTGGTTTTATTGCCCGTCTCTCTGTTTGAGCATCTCAATAAAGGCCTCGATGCGCGTCTCAATCTGGCTTTCGGAAAAATTGCGTTCATCGCACATATCCGCTTCGATAATCAAAGACGGGATGCCTTTGCTGTCTTCCACGATCTTCCGGATGTCGTACTGCCCGAAGGAGTATGGCTTGCAGCTCCGGTTGGAGTGCATGACAAGGCCGTCCGCATCGTACTTGTCCACCATTTCCCCTACCATCCGCGCCATCTCGTCGACGCCGATATTCAAGTAGATCCGGGTATAGCCCTCGGCCATGGAGGCAAGGAAATCATTCTCATCCATATATCTGAGTGAACCGCACCAGGCGGAGGTATAGGTATCGGCCACCAGGCAGGCGTCATGGGCGGCGAACTTGTCTGACAGCCACTTGGTCCGGTACCAGATGGGAAGGTTGTCCCACAACAGTCGGTAACGCTCACAGGCAATGGCCCCGATCCCGTCGCGGACCCGCTGGTTCATTTCCGCCAGCAATTCCTGATAATAATCCACGGCCTGCCGGGTCCCGCGCAGGGTAACGATGAGGGCCAAATGAAAGAAGGCGTCGAAGGCGCTCATGGGCGCGGGACGGTTGATCGTCGTATCGAGGACGGCCTGCCACAGGCGCTGTCCCGCCACTGAGAGGCGCCCAACCTCGGCCATCCGGTCCCTATCCAGCTTCTTTCCCGTCGCCGATTCCAGAAAGACGATATATTCATCGATCTGCGTGCGGACATAACGGCTCATCTCGGGGTGGAAAGCGGTGTGGCAGAAAGGCGTGTCGAAGATGAACAGCGGAACATCGAAATACCGGGCCTGGACTTCATACCATTTCAGCACGGTGCCGCAGATGTTGTTGCCGCAGACCAGCACGTCCGGCCTGGGGAGTCCCCCAATGGGACCGCCGTTAACCGTGGCGCAGGAGATATCGGAGCGGGCGTAGGAACAAAGATCGCCGGCGTAACCCATGGCTTCCGCCTTTTCGCAGAGATCGACGCCCATTTTGGCGGCTCCGATCATCGCCCCGTGGTTTTCCGGATAGACGGGGATGATATCCATGGCAATCAGAGGTTCCACCGGACCGCCGCTGGTAATCCAGGCTACCTTTTTGCCGTTATCGGCGGCTGTCTTGGCGTCGATATAATATAAGGTCATTATTTCCTTCATTTTCTTGACGGACTTAATTTTTCGTTTTTCCTTGTCGATGTTTGTGGCCATTAATCACTCCTGTTTAGAGCATTTCCAAAAATGCTTCGAATCTTGTGCGCAATTGTCCTTCCGCCGGGAGAGGGTCCTCGATCTCCAGCATGAGATGGGGTATGTTTTCCCGATCCATGGCGTTCTTCAGGTAGGGGTAATCGAAGGCATGGGGATCACAGAATTTCAGATGCAGAAAGATCACTCCCCGGGCCTGCTTTTCTCTGACCAGGGAAATGATCGCCTCCGCACGACTGGTCAGGCCGTTGTGTTTGGCGGGGCAAACCTCCCGATGGAGATAATGCTCCGTGATGGCCGCCATGGGATCGCCCTTCCGGGTCCCTGTTGACCCATCACTTTCGACGCCGGGACCGGCGGTTTGAAAATAGCGCGCCCCCGTGCACATATCGTCCCATACCACGGCTCCGCCGGCCGCCTCGATCATGCCGTGGAGGCGAGGGTGATTGCATATGCCCCCCACCAAGAGGAGCCGCTTGATTTCCATTTCCCGCGGCGGAGAAGAGTTTAAGGATTCCGGCGCCGATTTTTGTGCTTCAAGTTTCGCTTTCATTCCGGTAGCGACGCGCGGCAGAAGATCTCTTGCCTCATGGCGGTCCATGATCATGGCGGCCTTCACTATGGTCAGGAGATCGTCGCCGGACAACAGGGTTGGATTGGCGCTGCGCAGTTCATAAATCCCGGCCAGTAGGCGGCGAATCTCCTGAAGCGTTTCATAGGCCTCCCCCAGGGCTTCGTCGCCGATGTCCACCCCAAGCTGCCTTCCCAACTCCATCCGGAAACGTCTCAGCACGTCGAGATAATATTTCCTGGCGCTGCCGGTATTTAACTTAACCGGCAGGACGAGATCGAGGTGAAAACCACGGGCGACATTCATCCGCCAGAGATCGGAGAGGCGCTGGATGGAATCGCAGGTATGAGGAAAAACCATTCCGGCGAGGAAATCCGCATCGCCTTTTAGCCCCGTATCGAGGATACCCCGCACCACCGAGCAACAGTAGGATTGCAGGTGGGTGTCCACGCATTCCAACTCCCCCATCGGTCCGAACAGGCGCAGGGGATGGGCGCCGGCGGCGATGATAATCTCCTCCGGGGTATAGCTGCACACATATCCTACAACCCTCCTGCCGGTTTCCATTTGAATGCGGCGGCCATAGACTAATGGAGCCGCCGTAATTTCCGCCATGTACTTTATTGCCTCTTGCATCTTACGCTCCCGAGCCGGCAAACAATGTCTCTTTATACTTGCCGGTATCATAAATATCTATAATCATTTTTTTGTGAAGCGATTAATATCAGCATGTCCCTTTCCGTTTATGACCACTTTAATTACATGGTATAATTGTTTATAATCGTTATTAAAACGGGCATCATAATTCATTCCCGGCCCTGAACGGCATGACCTAAGCCTACTTTCCAACATATTTCCCCGCCGCCTTTAGTTTGGCGATTTCTTCCTTTTCCAGGGCGTTGTAGGCGATCTTCCCCACGAGGGTGCAGGGGAGGATTTCCCGGAATTCGATTTCCCGGGGACAGCTCCACTTGATGAGCTGTCCCCGGCAATGGCGGATCAGTTCCTCTTCCATCGCGGAGCCGGCTTTGGTCGTATCATTGAGGACCACGAAGGCCTTGACCCGCTGCACCTGCCCCTCGTCGGGTACGCCGATGACACAGGCATCCTTGACCTCGGGATGGCGGTAGAGGATATCCTCCACCTGGGCCGGATAGACATTCATGCCGGAAGATTTGATCATCCGTTTGAGACGCAGTTTGAAATAGAAGAAACCATCCTGGTCCATGGAGGCGATATCACCGGTATGAAGCCACACCCGCCCGTCGGGATGTTTCCTCAGGGTCTTGGCCGTCTCTTCCGGCTGGTCGAGATAGCCCATCATTACCGCCGGTCCATGGAGACAGAGTTCTCCCTCGGCGCCCACTGGTGCTTCCTCCGTAGTGCCGATGGCGACTATCTTCGCCAGCATATCGGGAAAAGGAACCCCGATGCTGCCTTCCCGGTATTCCTGCAAAGGGGTGGCCATAATGGCCGTAACCGCTTCCGTGAGGCCGTAGCCTTCCAGGAGCTTCACCTTTCCGCCCTGCCTTTTTACCAGGGCCTCGAAGTTCTCCTTGACCGGTCCGGGCAGGGTGTCGGCACCGCTGAAGGTCGCCTTGAGACAGCTCAAATCGGCATTTTGAAACACCGGATTACGGCATAAGGCCTCGAAGAGTGTTGGTACGCCCACTACAAAGGTAGGGCGTTTCGTCCTTATCAGCTTGGCGACGATTTCCGGCGTGAACTGCGGCACCAAAATGCTCTTGCCGCCGCCCATGAACGCGGCATTTACACAGACCCCCAATCCGAATCCGTGAAAAATGGGAAGAATGGCCAAAATGGCATCCTGTTTGGACAGATTACCCCAAGCCGACACCTGCATCCCCTCGCTGATGAAATTCATGTTGGACAGCATGATCCCCTTGGGGGTCCCCGTGGTCCCGCCGCTGTATAGTATTACCGCCAGATCTTCTGTGGACATGGCCGCCTCTGGTACGGGCGGATAGGATGCCGCCATGAGCTCGCGCCACCACCGTACCCGCGGGTCTGCCGGCACCGGGGGAATCTTGCGGCCCTTGGCCAGATAAAAACCAAGCTTTTTAAACAAGTCCAGATAATCGGAAATTTTCGTAAGTATGAGTACCTCCAGCGGCGTATCTTCTCTAACCTCCCGGAACTTGCCGTAAAAGGCGTCGATGGTAAGGGCGAAACGGCTCCTGCTGATTCGGAGATAAAAGGCAATCTCCTGGGCGGTGGAAAGGGGATGAATCATACTGGCCACGGCGCCGATCTTGTTGGCGGCATAAAAGCAGATGATACCCTGAGGTGAAGTGGGCATGGAAATCGTTATCCGGTCTCCCTTCCTCAATCCCAGCGCATACAGCGACCGGGCGCATCGATCGATTTCGGCGGCAAAGTCGCGATAAGTGGAGGTGCGGCCCATGAAATCATAGGCAATCGCCTCGGGATTGCGGTCCACCGATCTCATCAGGGCCTCGTACATCGTCACCCGCGGGTAGTCAAGGGAGGGTGGTACGGCGCCGTAATACTTCAGCCAGGGTCTTTCGTCGTTTGTCGTCATGCTTTTCCTCCCTTCATTAGTCATTATAAAGGCGGCTTGCATCATAGTGAATTTTCCTGCATATGCAAGGGAAACTTCTTCCGGAGACATGATATGGGGCGTCCCCTTGCGGCTCCCACCCTGGCCCTCATGGCCGGCATCGCCTGTTCATCCGTTTATGAAGTGGCGACGGCGCCCCTCCTGACCGCCCTCCTTGCCGCTTGTCTGTTTCTTTTGGTGGGCATTATTCGAAGAAGCTCCAAAGCCGCCTCATTTTTCCTTTGCGTGGCTTTTTTCATTTTAGGGTGGATCCAGATGAACCTATATCTTTACCGGGAACCGACCGGAGATCATATCGTCAATCTGTTGAAATCCGATCCGGTGACGATCACGGGACTGATCGGCGAAGCTCCCCAACACTTTCCGGAGAAGACCGATCTCATTGTTATGGCCCTGAAAATGACCGACGAAACAGGCACCGAACACCCCTGCCGCGGAAAGGTCCTTCTTAGTTACCAAGGCCGGCGGACCTTTGCCTATGGTGATGCCATCAGCGCCCGTACCAGGTTGCGCCGGGTGCGGAACTTCCATAACCCCGGCGGCTTCGATTATGAACGCCATCTCAAATTTCAGGGAATTCTGGTGCGAGGCTTCATTCCCGACGATTCCCGCATCGTTTTACTGCGAAAGGGTTTGGGCAATCCACTCCGGCAGCGACTGGAAGTGGTCCGGGCCCGAATACGTAGCTTCGTGGATTTACACGCCCCTTTCCCGGAACGGGAGATCCTCAAGGCCTGCATCCTTGGCGATCAGCAGGAGATACCCCGAGAGATCCGGAACGCCTTCAGCAAGACCGGCACCTCCCACATTATCGCCATTTCGGGATTCAATATGGGACTGGTCGCCTTCTTTTCCATCTTCCTCGTCCGTTCGTTGCTCCGGCGCTTTCCCTATCTCCTCCTGCGCTTCGAGATGGACAAGCTGTCGGTTCTGGCCGCCATCCCCCCCGTGATTCTCTATACGTTCATCGCCGGCGCCGGGATGTCGGTCTGGCGCGCCACCCTCATGATCCTGGCCTTCATGATCGCCCTGCTCATCGCCAGAAACCGGGATCTCTACAATACCCTGGCGATGGCAGCCCTATTCATCCTGATCCCCTATCCCCCGGCCCTGTTCGATATCTCCTTTCAACTTTCTTTTGCGGCGGTGGCGGCGATCCTCTACATCACCCCCCGCTTGACCGCCTTTGTACCCAAGCCGTTATTGGAGGACCGCTCGGCATCATCCCTTCTCAACCATCTCATAGAAAGACTAAGCTACCAAACCGCCCTGTTTTTGATCGTATCCCTGAGCGCCATGGTGGGGACGATGCCTTTGATCGCCTTATACTTCAATCGCATTTCCCTCGTTGCGTTTCCTGCCAATATCATCCTTGTGCCCATACTTGGCATCCTCGCCGTTCCCGCCTCCCTGGTCGCGGTGTTTTTCCTTCCCTGGTCTTCAACATTGGCCAAAATTTGCCTCGACCTGGCCGGGGTGCTGGTAATGAAATCCCTGACTGTCAACGACTTCTTTGCCTCCCTTTCCTGGTCTTCCCGCTATTTGACCACGCCGAGCATCCCGGAAATAGCCGGATTTTATCTGTTGATTTACACGCTTGTGCGCCTGCTGCCTCAGCCCTCATCGCCCGATGCCGCCAAGGTTGCAACCGTCGTAAAACCACCCTTGTGGGTCCATTACACCCTGGGCGCCACCGTGCTGTTCTTTGTGGGTAACGGAATCCTACTTCACGAAACGGGAAGGAATCATGGTGTGTTATCCGCTACTGCTATCGACGTCGGCCAGGGAAGTTCGACCTTGGTTCGCTTCCCCACCGACAAGATCATGCTTATCGACGGCGGCGGTTTTCCGAACAGCGTCTTTGATGTGGGGAAATACATCGTCGCCCCCTACTTGTGGCGGGAAAGGATCGACGCCATTGACATCGTAGTTTTGACCCATCCCCACCCCGATCACCTCCAGGGGCTTATTTTCATTCTAAATAATTTTTCCGTTGGCGAGGTATGGAGTAACGGCGAAAAGGCAAACAGCGAAGAATATCGAGAATTTTTAAAGATAATCCAGGACCGGGGCATCCCCCATCGCCGCCGGTCATCGCAAGACGAGCCGATCATTGTAAATGATACTCGCATTGAATTTCTCAATCCCGAACGTTTATGGACCGATGAAGGAAACGTGGTAAGTTATGTGGAGGCCAACGACCGTTCTCTGGCAATGAGGATGACCTTCGGCGGCGTGTCCTTCCTTTTCACGGGTGATATTTCCGGAGCCACCGAGGAGGTGATCGTCTCCCGCCGCGGGCGCATTTTCAGCTCCCTGCTCTTTGTGCCCCATCATGGCGGCAGAACTTCGACCACCGCAGGCTTTCTCGAAGCGGTTAAACCTTCTGCGGCAATAATCTCGGCGGGTTATGATAATCCGTTTCGTCTCCCCAATCCTGAAGTCCTCACACGGCTCCGGAATGTCGGTGCGACGATTTATCGTACCGACCTGCAGGGAATGATCCGGGCCACAACAGACGGTCAGGAACACTTTATTTCCTCTTTTCTCGAAAAGGTGGAGATCCCGGTGGGGTCAAAATGAAGAGATCTTCGCTGACAATACCAATAAATACTTGACATCAAAGATTAATTGATTAATAATCCCAAGCCTGTAACAAACACAAAGTTTTTTCTTGCATCTAAGCTTCCGACCTGTCACGGATAAGCGGTCATAGGAAAACAACGCTCCGGAATTATGCCCCGTCAAGATCCTGGGCAGTGTCATTAAAGGTGGGGTTTTAAATGGCGATCATTCTACCCATCGGCGGAGGCAAAGGTGGTTCCGGCAAGAGCTTTCTCTCCGGATCGCTGGGGGTGCTGCTGGCGCGGGAGGGATTTCGTACCCTGGTGATCGACGTCGATCTGGGTGCGGCCAACCTGCACACCATCATCGGCGTTCCCCACCCCCGCTTGAGTCTTTCCGACTTTATCAACAAACGGGTCTCCACCCTGACAGACACCATCATCTCCACTCCCACGCCATTGCTGTTCATGATCAGCGGCGCTATGAACAATCTTGACATCGCCAACCTGGCCCATGAGCAGAAGATAAAGGTGCTCCGTCATATCGTCAAACTGCCCTACGACTACATTCTCCTGGATCTTGGCGCCGGCACTTCATTCAACACCTTGGATTTTTTCATGATATCTGATCATGGGATCTTTGTGACCACCCCGGAGCCCACGGCCATAGAAAATATCTATCGTCTCATCAGATCCGTCTATTTCCGGAAGATCAGAAAGGCCCTGGATACCCATCATTTTCAGAATCTGGCCCGGGAAGCGGAGGAGAGGGATCCCATGGCCAAGGTCACGAATCCCGACCGCTTACTTGCCGTCGTCAGGGAATTGGATCCGGAACGGGGGGAAGTGCTGGCCGGTGAGTTGAGATCATTTCAGTTCAAACTCATTGTGAATCAAAACCGTAAACAGGATAATCCCCATATCGGCGCCATGATCTGCAAAATCATCTCCCGCCATTTGGATCTGAAAATCGATTTTCTCGGCAACGTCGCTTTCGACGATCGGGTTCACAGCGCCGTCTGCAAGACCGGTCTGTTCATAGATCTCTATCCCTTTACGCAGACGGTACATGACCTGAGGCAATGCCTGCGCAACCTGCTTTTGAATTCCGCCACGGCGGGCAAATGCGACCGGACCGGAAGTGTAAATGAATTCTGAGCAACGAATCAATAAAATGATCAATTTTCGGGGCCATTCTCTTTATGAAATCCTCGAAGTCTCCGCTGATGCCTCTCCTTACGAGATCCGCCGGGCTTACCAGGACATCTATGATCTCTACGCCCATGAGTCCCTCGCCTCCTACTCCTTCTTTCATGAAGAAGAAAGGCAGGAACTCCTGGCGGATCTGGAAAAAGCATATCTGGTCCTGATCGATGAAGGATCGCGACGTAATTATGATCAGAGGCTCATCGCTCAGGGACTTTTGAATGAAGAGATGTGTTATCGGGATCGGGTCCGCGAGCCTGTGCCCCTGTACCCATTTACGCGAGAAAATCTGGCTCGCGGCCGCAAACAACATCGACCGCCCCCCATCGATGATGCCGGCGAAGATACAACATATATGAATGCCATCGAACCCGATTCGCCCCCGGCGGACGAGACAGCTATGGTCGCCCCGGTAGCAGGTTCCACCCCGAATCCGGTCAGGATATGTGATCTCCAGCAAAAGGAGGCCGTCTCAGGCCTGGATCTTCAAAACTGCCGATTGCAGGCAGGGGTTGATCTAAAAGAGATCGCTATCCGGAGCAAGATCAAGATGTCCATGCTGGAGGCCATGGAGGGCGACCGATATGATTTATTGCCGCCCCTTGCGTACTTGAAAGGTTTCTTGAGAATCTATGCCCAGATCATTCATTGTGATCCCGAGAAGATAATCAATGGCTACATAAAACAAATGCAGTCCGTACAGGGAGGTTCGCCTTGACTGAGGATGAAAGGCCAGGAAGAGAGACGGATGTTCCCGAAGGCAACAACAACCTCATCAAGGAGTTGGAAACCCTTTACCATAAGGTTGCCGCTCTCGATGCCCCGGATCTCGACCCCGATAACGTGGTTGATTTCCATGCCGCCTACAGTATTCTCCGGATCGCTCCCGGTGCCTCATGGCAGGAGATCCAAGCGGCCTATGAGAAATTGAACGATGCCTGGCGGGAGGACCGCTACCCGCAAGTCCCTTTCTGGAATGAAAAGGCGGCGTTTAAACGCCGGGAGGTTGAACAGGCCTATGAAAAACTTCGCAAGTTTCATGCCCTGCGTCATAAAGAGGCGCCGCCAATTGCCGAAGCCGCTCCTCCGGTCAGTAATCTTCTTGATAAGCCAGGGGTTTCAGATCAACAGGAGATGGCGTCCACTCCCCATGCCAATGACGTTACCTTGACCGAAAAGTCTGCCGGACGACGATGGAGAATCGGGGTTTTTCTTGTCGTTATTCCGGCGCTGTTAATTGCGGCCTTGGCATTTTTTTGGCCGGAGCTTTATCACTACGACACCCTCACGGTTTCCGAACGTATCTTCCCCCTGCGCGTCCATAGACTTACCGGCGATGTCGCTTATCATGACGGTACAGTTTGGCGCCGGCCTCCGTTGCCTGAAGATAAGACGAAACGGTCGCTTCCAACGCCAGTTGCCGATAATTCACCGGCGCCTCCCCCCCAATCACTGGAAATGAAGATTACCGCCCCTGTTTCGGTAATAACCCCACCCATAACAGATAAAATAGAAATAACCTCCGCAAAGTCATCCCCCCGGCACAAAATTTACCGGATCCAGATTGCCGCCTTTCCCGACCGCGGCAGGGCCGCCGCCGAGGCCGGTCGATTGAAGAATAAATATCGGCAGGTAACTATAGAAGAGGTGCCGATAAAGGGCAAAGGCGTCTGGAGTCGGGTCTTGGTCGGAGAATTTGCCGGCCTTGAAGATGGCAGGCGTTTTTTGCAAACGGAAGGCCTGGATCTCCTCTACCCCGGCAGCTTTGTCAGGAAAGCAGATGGTAATTGAAAGGGGATCATCACCCGCCGCCAGAGCCGGTGCTAACGGTAGGCGTACCGGTAGCGAAGGTTTCTTCTTTTTTACCCGGCCTCCCCCTCCCGTCATCATTCCCGTTGCCATTCCTTTGGTTATGTGATAACGAGCCCTGATTTAGAAAATTCAGAGCCCGAATTGAAAGGTTATGGAACTCATTACCGCTGTCAAAGGTTTTAAGGACATCCTTCCCGAGGAAACAGGGAGATGGCAATATGTGGAAGACCAGGCAAGGAAAGTCTTCACCGCCTTCGGTTGCCGGGAGATCCGCGTACCCATTCTGGAAAAGACCGATCTCTTCGCCCGGGGGATAGGGGAAGCTACGGATATCGTGGAAAAGGAGATGTACACCTTCCGGGATCGGGGCGATGAATGCCTGACGCTCCGGCCGGAAGCCACAGCCTCGATCATCAGGGCCTATCTTGAGCATCATCTCCACGCCTCCGATCCGGTCGCCAAGCTCTACACTATCGGTCCCATGTTCCGGCGCGAACGCCCCCAGAAAGGCAGATACCGCCAGTTCCATCAGATCGACGTCGAAATTCTCGGCCATGAGGATCCCCGCATCGACGCGGAAGTCATCCTCATGCTCCTACATTTTCTCCGATCCGTCGGGCTGGATTCTCCACATCTCGAAGTGAACTCGCTCGGCTGTCCGGGCTGCCGTCCCGCCTATCGTACTTCCGTCCAAAACTTTCTGGCGGGAAAAGAGGGTGATCTATGCGAGGATTGCCGCCGCCGTCTCGACACCAATCCTCTGCGGGTCTTCGACTGCAAAATCGCGTCCTGCCGAGAAATCATCACCCAGGCGCCAAGGATCTCGGATTTTCTCTGCAAGGACTGTACGGATCATTTCGCGCAGTTACTTTCTTCCCTCGCCATTTTCGACATCGCTTACACCATCAATATTCGGATGGTGCGGGGTCTTGACTACTACACCCGAACCGCCTTCGAAATAACCACGGAATTTCTCGGCGCCCAGAATGCCGTCGCCGGCGGCGGCCGATACGACGGCCTCATCCGCGACCTCGGCGGACCGGACATTCCCGGGATCGGCTTTGCCGTCGGTTTCGAGCGTCTCCTCGCCTTGACCGCCGAGGCGCCGGACAACAACCCTACCCGGCCGCCCGACCTCTTTATCGCCGCCCTGGGCGAACCGGCAGAGCAATTAGCCTATCGCCTGTGCAATAATTTGCGTCTCCAGGGAAGGCAGGTGGAAATGGACTACCAGTCCCGGGGCCTGAAAAGCCAGATGAAAAGGGCGGACAAACTGAAATGCCGGCGCGTCCTGATCATCGGCGACCGGGAAATCGAGGCGCAGCACGCGGAGATGAGAGATATGACAACGGGAGGGCAGGTCCGGATCAGCCTCGGCGATTTGTCCTCCTGGGAAAACATGCTCGTTTGAAAACGAAAATTTGAAAAGAAGAGGTTTAAATTGTCCGATTTCATTGTCAAAGACAAACGCAGCCACTATTGCGGGGCGTTGACGGTATCCGAAGCTGGCCAGGAAGTGGTGCTGATGGGCTGGACTCATCGCCGCCGGGACCACGGCGGGGTAATATTCGTGGATTTGAGGGACCGGGAGGGCCTTGTGCAGATAGTTTTCAATCCCGAATACGAAGCCGGCGCCCACCAGGAAGCCCACCGGATCAGAAGCGAGTTCGTCCTCGCCGTGCGGGGGAAGGTCCGCCTGCGTCCACCGGATATGGAAAATCCGGAATTGAAAACGGGAAAGATCGAAGTGATGATCGACAAACTGGAGATCCTGAACGAGTCCCGCACGCCACCCTTTCTCATCGACGCCCCCGCCGCCGAGATATCGGAAAACGTACGCCTGAAATATCGTTATCTTGACCTGCGCCGGAAAGACATCCAGCAGAAACTGATCCTGAGAAGCATAGCCGCCGCCGCCATTCGGGAATATTTCCAGCGGGAGGGATTCATTGAAGTAGAAACCCCGGTGCTCACGAAAAGTACCCCGGAGGGGGCCCGGGACTACCTGGTCCCAAGCCGGGTGAATCCGGGAACTTTTTTCGCCCTGCCCCAATCGCCGCAGATTTTCAAGCAGTTGCTCATGGTATCCGGATTCGACCGCTACTATCAGATCGTCAAGTGCTTCCGGGACGAAGATCTGCGCGCGGACCGGCAGCCGGAATTTACCCAGATCGACATCGAGATGTCCTTCATCGACGAAGATGACCTGATGAAGATAATGGAAGGCTTCATCGCCCATCTTTTCCGCGCCTGCCTCGGCATTGAAATCACCCTGCCGCTCCCACGGTTATCCTATCGCCATGCCATGGAGAGATACGGCCGGGACAACCCCGATACCCGCTTCGGCATGGAAATCAGGGACCTGACGGATATCCTCCGTAATGCGGATTTCAAACTTTTTCTGGAGGTCGCCGCCTCCGGGGGCGCCATCAAGGCCATAAGGGTCGAGGATCAACGCCGGCTCTCCCGAAAGGACATTGACCAGTTGCGGGATTACGTAGCCGATTATGGGGCCGGCGGCCTTGCCTGGGCTCGCATCAATGCCGACGGCTGGACTTCCCCCATCGCCAAATTTCTCAAGCCAGAGGAGATGCGGAACATCGAAACGCGGCTGGAGGCCAAAAGCGAAGACCTCCTCCTGTTTGTCGCCGACACCCCAGGGGTGGTCAATGACGCACTGGGCAATCTCCGGATCCATCTGGCCAGGAAGCTCGATCTCATCGACCCCAAGGCCTTTGCCTTCACCTGGATAACCGAATTCCCCCTCATGGAGTACAGTGATACGGAAAAGAGGTACACCTCCACCCATCATCCCTTCACCGCTCCGGTTTTGGAAGATCTCGGGAATCTGCGGAGCGATCCGGGCCGGGTCCGGGCCCGGGCCTATGATCTCGTCCTGAATGGCTCCGAAATCGGCGGCGGCAGCATCCGCATCCACAAAAAGGATGTCCAGGCCGCCGTCTTTGCGGCTTTGGGACTTGAGCAGGATGAAATACGGAATAAATTCGGATTCCTTTTAGATGCCCTCGAATTTGGAACGCCGCCTCACGGAGGAATCGCCTTTGGTTTAGACCGCTTGATCATGCTCATGACCGGGGCCGATTCCATCCGGGATGTCATTGCCTTCCCGAAGACCCAGAAGGCATCCTGCCTCCTCACGGACGCCCCTTCCCGGGTAAGCGTCGAACAGCTCATGGAGCTGTCCTTGAAAATCGTTCAATAGCGGATATTTTTTATTGACAAACGCCGGTCATGTTTATAGATGTTAGCCGTTGGCTGAAAATTCATATTTTTCAATAAGGAGGTTTTAAAATGCAATACAAAAGGCACTGGATGTTCCTATGCGGTATTGTGGCGGCGGCGATGATGGCCCTTTCCTTTGCCGGTTGCGCAAAAAAGGCGGTAACCAACGGACCAACCGCGGCTCCCGGCAATCAGCAGGTGGTTTCCGAAACGAAAACACCGGCCGCAGCGCCGGCGAAGACAGAGGCCAAACCTGAGGCAAAGGGCACCGGTCTGGTTACGGAATATGTGGTTAAGAAGGGCGAGAGCCTCTGGTGGATCTCCAAATACAAGGACATTTACGACGATCCTTACCTTTGGCCGATTATTTACCAGGCCAACAAAGACCAGATCAAAAAAGCAAACCTCATTTATCCGGGCCAGAAGCTGAAGATCCCCCGCTCCGGGTTCACCATGGAAGATTTAGAAAAGGCGCGTAAACAGGCCGGGGCAAAAAAACCATACAAGCCGTCGAAAGACAGCAAGCCCCCGGTGAATTAAAAAAGCATTATCATAGTTTATCTGAGAGGGCGCGTGAAATCTCAGGCGCCCTCTCTTGTTTTCAGGAGCATTCCCGACATGGCTAAATGGAACAAGAACAAGAAGGTCCTGGACCACGAGCACAGCAAATTCTGGCGCTATGAACTGAAAGATATCGCCGAACCGAACCTGCAAAAAGATGTTTTCCCCTACGAGCAGGTCAGCAGGATCGATTTCGATCATAAACTCATGGCCATCACACCGCCGGATGAAATCTTCATCACCGACACCACCTTCCGGGATGGTCAGCAGGCCCGTCCTCCTTACACGGTAAAGCAGATCTTCGATCTTTTCGTCCTCATGAGCCGCCTGGGCGGTGAGAACGGGGTGATCCGTCAGACGGAATTCTTCCTCTACAGCAATAAGGACCGGGAAGCAGTGGATAAGTGCCTTTCCCTTGGACTGCGCTATCCGGAGGTGACGGGCTGGATCCGGGCCGCCAAAGAAGACGTGCGCCTGGTCAAGGAAGCCGGTCTCAGGGAAACGGGGATACTCACCTCCGTCTCCGATTATCACATCTTCCTCAAGCTCAACAAAACCAGAAGGCAGGCCCTGGACGACTATCTCAATATCGTCCGTTCCATCCTGTCGGAGGGCATCATCCCCCGCTGTCACTTCGAGGATATTACCCGGGCCGACATCTACGGCTTCTGCATCCCCTTTGCCATCGAATTGATGAAACTCCGCGAGGAGAGCAAGATTGACATCAAGATCAGGCTTTGCGACACCATGGGTTACGGCGTCACTTATCCCGGGGCGTCACTCCCCAGAAGTGTGGACAAGCTTGTCCGGGCGTTCATAGACGACGCCGGTGTCCCCGGACACCTTCTGGAATGGCACGGCCATAACGATTTTCACAAGGCACTGATCAACGCCACCACCTCCTGGCTTTATGGATGCAGCGCCGCCAACGCCACCCTCCTGGGGCTGGGGGAGCGGACCGGCAATCCCCCCATCGAGGCATTGATCATCGAATATGTCGGCCTGACGGGAAATGAAAACGGCATCGACACCACGGTGATCACCGACATCGCCCAGTATTTCGAGAAGGAAATAGGCCACAAGATCCCGGCCAATTATCCCTTTGTGGGCGCCGATTTCAACGTCACCCGGGCGGGCGTTCATGTGGACGGTCTGATCAAATGCGAAGAAATATACAATATCTTCGACACCACCAAACTTTTGAAGCGCCCCATCGTGCCCATGATCACCGACAAGTCGGGAAAGGCGGGAATCGCCTTCTGGATAAATTCCCATTTCGGCCTTCATGACGAGGCGGAGATCGACAAGCGCCATCCCGGAATCTCCAAGATTCACAAGTGGATCAATGAAGAGTACGAATCCGGGCGGGTCACCAGCATCTCCAATGAAGAGATGGAAAAGCGGGTCCGAAAGTACATCCCCGAGCTCTTCATGTCGGAGCTGGACAAGATCAAGTACCGGGCGGCCCAGGCCGCCGTGGCGGTGGTGAAGCAGATCATCGAGCATCCCGCCATCAAGACGATGAAACCGGAGGAACAGGAACCGGTGATGCAGCAATGCATCGAGGAGAACCCCTCCATCCAGTTCGCCTACGTAGTGGACATGAACGGCAGGAAGATGACAAAAAACATCACCAATATCCAGGACCGGGCCAAATATGAAAACTACGGCGTCGGTACGGACCAGTCCGATCGGGAATGGTTTATCCGGCCCCTGCAGACGGGAAAGATCCACGTCACCAATTTCTACATCTCCAAGATGACCGGCGCCCTGTGCATCACCGTCTCGGCGCCGATTATGGACGATCGGGATGAAATGATCGGGATATTCGGGGTGGATATAAAGTTCGAGGACTGGGTAAAACGTGTGGAGGACATCGCCGAGGCCACCCAGATCGCTCTGCGGGCGGAGTACGAAGAGAAGCAGAAAACAGACCGCTGGCTGTAGCGGCGATCAATCCTCCTCCACCAGCCAGCGCTCGTAAGGCCGCCCCCGACGGGACGCGGTGACGGTCGGCGTCAGCTCACTGATAAACCGTGAACTCTTCACGGAGAGATATCCCATCCCCCTCCGGTATTCCACGGCGGGGTAACATAGGTAAAGCTGATCCTTGGCCCGGGTGACCGCCACATAGAAGAGCCGCCGCTCCTCCTCTTCCCCCTCGGGATCCGCAAGGGCACGGCCGAGGGGAATCATCCCCTCGGCGCACCAGGGGATGAACACTACGGGCCATTCCAGTCCCTTCGCCTGGTGAATGGTGCTCATGATTACCCTTCCCTCCCCGGCTTCCGCAATCCCCTCCCCTTCTTCACCGACGCCGGTAAGGAGCGCCATCTCCCGCAAAAAATCTCCGGATGAGGAAAAACGTGCAGCGAAAACGGCCATTTGACTGAGATCGTCCAAACGCTGGACTGCATCCGGATATGCCGCCTGTAGGTACGCCTCATACCCCCGCTTCAAGATCGTCTCGATGATCGTCCCCATATCGCCGTTCTCCAGATTTCGGAGCGCCTCCAGCAGTTCCTGAAGCCCCTCCAGACCGGGCCGGGCCGCAGCACCGACCTTGACCCGGGCCGCTTCACCCAAAAATGTCGTCAAGGGGTCCCCGTATCCCGCCAGCCATTTCCAGATCTTGTCCGCCGTCTGCCTGCCGATCCGGTGGCAGAGTCCGAGGACCCGCCGCCAGGCCATCTCGTCGCCGGGATTCACGACGATGCGCATATACGCCGTCACATCCTTTATGTGGGCCTGCTCGAAAAAGCGGATACCGGAACGGATAGTGAATGGGATGCCACGGCGGGTTAGCTCCATCTGCAGATCCATGGAGTGAAAATGGGCCCGGTAGAGGATCGCGATCTCGCCCGGAGAATATCCCTCACCGATCAGTTCGATGATCCGCTGGGCAACGAAATCGGCCTGCATCTGGACATTGCGAAGCGAAGCCAAAACCGGCATGACCCCCCGGGGGCGGACGGCCCGGAGTGACTTTTCGAACTGCCGCTCGTTGTTCCGGATGCTTAGGTTGGCCATGTGGAGGATCTCCGGGGTACTGCGGTAATTCACCTCCAGTTTGAAGATCTTGCAGTCCCGGTATTTATCGGGGAATTTCATTATGTTGGCATAATTTGCACCCCGGAAGGCATAGATGCTCTGGGCATCGTCGCCAACTACCATGATGTTCCGGTGCCGGGAGGCCAAAAGGTCCGTGATGTCCGCTTGGATAATGTTCGTATCCTGATATTCGTCCACCAGGACATGCCGGAAACGTTCTCCGTAGTCGGTCCGGACGTCCTCATGATCCACAAGCAGGAGGCGCCAGTTGATGATCAGGTCGTCGAAATCCATGACGTTGAGACGCTTCTTCTCGCCGGCATAATGATTCGCCACGGCCATGATGGCCTCCAGATAGCTGTTTAGATAAGGGAAGCGATCCGTAATCACCTCCTCGAGGCGCCGGTCGGTATTGCGGGCGAAGCTGATGATGTCCCGAAGGACATCGCCGCGGGGGAATTTGGGACCGACATTATTTACCTTCTCGGCCAGGCAGCGGTTGACGAGCTGTTTCGCGTCATCGGCATCGATGATGACGAAATTGTTTTCGTAACCGAGCCTGCGGGCATGGGCGCGGAGAGACCGGTGACCCAGATGATGGAAGGTGCCGCCCCACAGGCGGCTGACGTCCGCCGACATCAGATCGGCGACCCGGCTCATCATGGACCGCGCCGCCTTGTTGGTGAAAGTGGCCAGCACGATCCGTCCTGGCGGGCATCCGGACTCGATCAGACGGGCTACACGGTAGGTCAGGGTCCGGGTCTTGCCGCTGCCGGCGCCGGCAATTACCAGCAGCGGCCCTCCGGGCTCCAGAACCACCTGCCGCTGTTCGGCATTGAGTTCTCCGTCGTAATCGATCATTTCCCCAGTTGCTGCTTGACGGCCGCGACGGTTTCCACGCTGCTCACCGACGGAAATTGTCTGAGAAGCCCTTCGGTGCGGTAAAACTCGATCAACGGGGAGGTCTTTTTCTCATAGGTTTCCAAGCGGTATTGAATCGCCGCCTCGGTTTCGTCATCCCGCTGAATGGTGGGGTTGCCGCATTTTTTACACCTTCCGTCCGGAAGGGGAGGATTGCTCTTGATATTGTATATCTCCTGGCAATCAGGATTGGCGCAGGTGCGCCGGGTGGTCAAACGATCCAGGATGACCTCCCGGGGAACCTCCAGACTGACCACGAAGTCCAGGGCGATCTGCAATTCCCGCAACAGTACCTTCAGTGCGGCCGCCTGGGGGATGGTCCGGGGAAAACCGTCGAGGATGAATCCCTGGCGGCAGTCCGGTGCCGCGAGCCTCTCCCTCATGAGCGCCATGATCAGCTCGTCGGGAACGAGGTCGCCGGCATCCATGTATGCCTTAGCCTTCTTACCCAGTTCCGTGCCCGCCTTGACGGCGCCGCGGAGTATATCTCCCGTGGATATCTGTACTGAACCATCGTATTCCGAAAGCAGTTTCGCCACGGTGCCCTTGCCGGCTCCGGGGGCTCCTAAAAGAATGATCTTCATCTGTCTAATACCTCCCGTTGATGGATAGTCCGCTGTGTAAAGATCCTCAGCGCGGGGCGGACTATAGGAGATATTCCCGGCGGGGTCAAGCAAATACCCGGCTCGTGCAGCCGGGCTTGGCCTTTCGTTCCGTTTTGCCGGCGCCTCAACTTGAGCAAGGGCCGCCAATTGCATGTATTCGGCCCTGACCGTTGGAGCATGTTCAGGTGCGGCCGGATTATCCTTGACAGACCCCGCAGCTCCGCCTATATTCTCAAACATCATGGGTTGCGAGGAAATACATTTCGGACCGGTTTGGTTCATTCCCGGCGTCAACCGTGGGCGCTATCCCTACTGTCATTCCCTTTATATCCAGGGACCGGGAATAATAATCGATCCGGCCTCCGACGAAAAGCGCCTCCTGGATATCCGCGACCGAGAAGGGGTGAACGAGGTGTGGCTGAGCCATTGGCATGAAGACCACATAACCTATCTGGACCTTTTCCCGGGAGCTGCCGTGAGGATCTCCCACCGGGACGAACCGCCTCTGGGAGACCTGGAAGTCCTTCTTGATTGGTACAACCTGTCCGAACCCCATCGCGACCACTGGCGGCAGGTACTCACGGAAACCTTCCGCTATCGCCCTCGCCGGGCCGACGCCTACCTGACCGAAGGAGACGTCTATTCCTTCGCCTCCACAACCGTTCAGGTGATCGGCGCCCCCGGCCATACCCCGGGTCATCTCGCCTTCTACTTCCCGGAACAGGAGGTCCTATTTTTAGGGGATTACGATATGACTTCCTTCGGCCCCTGGTATGGCGACCGCTATTCGAGTATCGAAGCCACCATCTCCTCCCTACGGCTGCTCCGGGAGATTCCGGCCCGGAGGTGGATCACCGGCCATGACACCGGCGTATTCACCGACAACGCCGATGAGCGTTGGCGCCGATACGAGGAAATCATCCATCATCGCGAAGCAAGCCTCTTGAATTTCCTTGCCCGTCCCCATGATATTCAGGAAATCGTCGCCGCTTGGCTCATCTATAAGAAGCCTCGGGAACCTCTGGCCTTTTTTGAATTCGGTGAGCGGGTGCTTAGCGTCAAGCATCTGGAGAGGCTGATGGAAAAGGGCCTGGTGGTCGAACGGAACGGAAGCTACGTCCAGGCCTGAGGTGATATTGTGGTCATAAAAATGCAATCTTCATCACGCCGTCTTTCTTGATCTCGATCAGGGCGCCGGCACCCTTCCGGCCCATGCTGCAATTGACCACCGTTGTCCCTTCCACCGCGGCGGCGCCCCGGTCCTCGTGAATATGCCCGCAGATCAGGAGCCGCGGGTGCCTTCGTTCCAAAACCTCCCGGAGCCATTTCGAGCCGCCGTGCAGGGAGGCGAATCCCCGGTCCAGGATCCCCCAGGGCGGGGTATGAGTGACCAGAATGTCCTTGTCCCCCAGTTCCTCCACCCGGGTATCAAGACCGCTGTTGTCTTTAGGCCGGAGTTTTTCCAGAAAGGGTACGCTCAGTGTCCCGCCCAATCCGATGAAGGACACCCCATCGATTACCTCTTTACGGAGCTGAATAGAGAGCATATTTTGGTATTTTGCAAATTCTTTTTCAAGATTGGCGTTGTCCGTATTGCCGGCAACGGCCAGGATCGGAATGGATAGGCTGTCAAGGCCGGCAAAGAGATCGTCCTGATTGCCGAACCCGGTGATGTCGCCGGCCATGACCACCAGATCTGGACGGGTTGCGGCCACCGCCGACCGCATTCGTTCCAGTCGTGATTTCCGGCCATGGATGTCGGCGACGGCGTAGATCTTCACTTCCGTTCAGGACTGTTCCTTGACGAGAAATTCCACGACCTTGCCGTCGCCGCACTCCCCGGAGGAATTCCCCGCCCCTTCCATCCGGACGTTCCCGTTGAATACCCCTCCGGCGGCAATAACCAGGATCCTCGTCTCGATGTCCCCGGCGACCCGGCCGGTGGCCTTGATCTCGACCTTTTCCGTGCCGTCGAGACGTCCCGTAACCGTGCCGCCAATGATGATCGTCCCGGCTTTGATGTCCCCATCCACGCAGCCGTGCTCACCGAGGATTACCTTGGCCCCCTCCACATTGCCCCGAATGGCGCCATCGATAAAGACCGCCCCGGTTGATTCCACATTGCCGGTGATCCTGGCGTTTTCCCCCAGGACCATTTTCAACCTGTCCGCTTTTCTATGGAACACGCGCCACCTCCAGACTCTGCCGTGGGTTGATCACCCGGCCTTCCTGCCAGATCTCGTAATGGAGATGATTGCCCGTGGCATTTCCCGTCGCCCCCACGTAACCCAGGGCATCCCCCCGCTTGACCCTCTGTCCTACCCGTACGACATTGGCGCGGTTGTGGGCGTAACAGGTGGAGAAGCCGTGACCGTGTTCGACGA
>ERZ795058.1136-NODE-1136-length-37049-cov-19.695491_pt1 | contig 37049 bp, 27 predicted proteins | sample MGYA00375142_ERZ795058 | MGnify/ENA primary metagenome ERZ795058 (study PRJEB30187, sample SAMN05720210) | activated sludge metagenome | isolation source: anaerobic digester from wastewater treatment plant | place: Japan | collected 2015-04-20 ... | reverse complement strand
AATTCATGTTCCAGTTCTTTTATTGCTTTCAAATAATTTTCTTTACCGCCGAATACAGCAATTATTTCTGTCGGAGTTCCAATCATATTAAATGGGTCAACCTTAAGCACTGAAAGTTCTTCTATGTTTTCAATACCTTCACTCGCATATTTATCAAGCAATGCGCTTAATACTTTTCTTGCCTGTTCGCCGTATTTTGTAAAATAGTTCCGCTTCTTCACCTGCTCCGCTCTTTCTTTTCTTGTCAGCGCGGGCATGTCCCATGCGATGTGACAGATTAGATCAAAAATATCGAGTTCTTTTTTAACTTCTTCAACAAGGTCATCAAGTATAATCCCGTGACTCTCAAGTTCTACGATAATTGAATGTTTCTTTTCCGCAGAATTCCATTTGTTTAAAAATTCTTCAAGACTGCGGTACTCTCTCAAAATTCCTTTTTTTGTGTATTCCTTTAAGCTCTCAATTATCAGTTTTCCATTATCACCTAAATACTGAACTCTTTCATTTAATACAGAAACATTCACTCCTGCAACATATACTTTTTCTTTCGGGCCTTCTGTAATCTCGCCTCCGTCAACAATTACCGGTTTTTCAGTAATACCATATTCTTCGACTGTATCAAAAATTACTTCCTCACCGGTAGCGGGATCAATGACATCTTCATCAGAATTGATATCTTCATCGGTCAAATCTTCTTCGCCGGATATTGTTTTAACCAAAACAGGTTCACCGTCATAGATTGGATCGGCAAAAAGGTCTGTTACATTACGGAAATCCATTATAGTAAAATACCTTTTGTCGAAATCCTCATTGATTCTCGTACCGCGTCCAATAATCTGCTTAAACTCCGTCATAGACGTAATAATAGAATCAAGGACTATCAGTTTGCATGTCTGTGCATCCACTCCCGTGGTCATCAGCTTCGAAGTCGTCGCAATTACGGGATATACTTCTTCTGGGTTTATAAAATTATCTAGCTCACGTTTTCCGATCTGATCGTCTCCGGTAATTCTCATAACATATTTACTTGATTTTGCGGATTCTTCCGGATTGGCATTTATCAGAGCTTGGCGCATTCTTTCTGCGTGTTCAATATCAACACAAAATACAATCGTTTTATCCAAGGGGTTTGTCTTTTTAAGAAACTCAGTAACCTTTTCTGCAACTTTCTTCGTTCTTTCATCAATGACAAGATTGCGATCATAATCTTTTATATTATAAAGCCTGTCTTCAACCGGATCGCCTTGAATGTCGCGGACAACTGAATCCGGTCTCCACCCTTCAAGATCAACATTTAAGCCGACACGGATAACTTTATAAGGAGCCAGAAAACCGTCTTCGATACCCTGTTTAAGCGAATAAGTATAAATAGGTTCTCCGAAATACTTGATATTGTATTCGGGATCATCGATTTCAACTTTCTGAGTAATATCATTCCAAACTCCGTTTTCCTTCGGAGTCGCCGTTAAACCTATATGTGTAGCCTTTGAAAAATATTCAAGAATACTGCGCCACGCGCTGTCTTCTGCAGCACTTCCTCTATGACACTCATCAATAACAATTAAATCAAAAAAATCAGGACTAAATTCCCGGTACGCGTCTTTGTCCTCATCATAATTTGTAAGCCCCTGATAAAGAGCAAGATATATCTCAAAAGCTTTATCTATAATCTTTTTACGTATAACAGTCATCCTGTCTTTAAAATGCTTAAAGTCGCCTCTTTTTGCCTGATCAACAAGAGCATTACGATCCGCGAGAAAAAGAATTCTTTTCTTTGTTCCGCTTTTCCAAAGCCTGTAAATAATCTGAAACGCGGTATATGTCTTACCGGTTCCGGTCGCCATAACAAGGAGAATACGGTTTTGACCTTTAGCAATGGCTTCAACCGTTCTATTGATTGCAATCTGCTGATAATATCTTGGCTTTCTGCCGGAACCATCAAAGAAATAGTCAAAGGATGAAATATCTTCCTGTTCTTTAGTTACAATTCCCTTAAAATGTTTATACTTTTCCCAAAGCTCTTGCGGCGAAGGAAAATTATTCAAATCAATATTCCGCTCAATTTGCTTTGAATAGCCCGAACGGTCATGTTCTAAAAAGCCATCGCCGTTCGAACTGAAAACAACCGGGATGTCAAGAATCTCGGCATAATCAAGACCCTGTTGTAATCCCGCGCCTATAGAATGATTGTTATCTTTCGCTTCAATTATTGCTACAGGTATATTTGGTTTATGATAAAGTATAATATCTGCGAATTTTCTTTCACCTCGGGCAGTCTTGTTTCCTTTAACAAAAATACGGCCGTCAGTAAAATAAACCTCTTCTCTAATCTGTGTCTCAATATTCCAACCGGCTTTTACTAATGAAGGCATAATGAATTGAGTTATAATATCTCTTTCTGATAAGTCTTTCTTATTCATTTAAATCCCTCTATCTATCATACTCATTCCGATAACATTTATTAAAAACTCAAATGCTACTTACCTGATGTAAAAGGACACGATATCTTTCTATTTCCATGCTCTTACTAAAAAACTTTTTATATGACGATAATCCGTCTGTCAATATTAATATAACAATCAATTCTACCCCACACAAACGCGGAAACTCACACCTCAGAGGTGCAGGTTGGCATTTTTTAACAAAAACAATAAAAGAGGATTCGATATAAATGTTGCAAATTCCTTTGTTAAAGAAACGTTAATTTATTCTAGATTATAATTTTTCATTAATCAAATTGTCATACTTTGTCAGAATCAAAAGCACAATCTCAATACCTATATTTCTTGCCAATCTGAAATGTTCCTTATTTGAAGTGAACGAGTGCCCACCTTCAGCATGTAAAACATCTATATATTTATTAATTAAATTATTATCTGCACTGGACAATTCTAAGTTAACTTGAAGATATTTTCTGATATTTCCCATAGAACCACAGTTTTCTATTTTTGCTATTTCTTCACTCTTATATTTTGCTATCTTATTAGCTATATCAGTTAATAAATTTTCCATAAATGATCTCAAATTCCCAATCATTCCGCTTGACACAACAGTACTATCTGATAACAAATAAATATCTAGTTCATTTAAGAAATCATTATATTTTTCATCAAATTTTAAAAATTGTATTTTCTTTGAAACAGATTCTTTATCTCTATTAATTTCTATATTAATTTTATTTACACGGCTTTTAATTACGCTATAGCCATATTTAGATAATGAATTGATTATTGTATTTTTGAGAATTGTTTGATAGGAATCAGACTGATCGTATTTCTTTAAAATCCTAAGTAAAGACGCAATTTGCATAAGATCAAAGTAATTACTATATGAATCAACCATTTTACAAAGTATTCGGAAAATTCCAACTAATGACATCATTTCATGTTGTATTCGACCAATTAAAGAATCAATAGCGAGATTAATATAATCTAATTTTATCAAAGTATAAAAAGAAAGACCGGTACATGATATGAAAATTCTTTCTTTTTTTTCATTATTGGAATCATATATATACTCATAACCAAACAATATGTCTTTCATTAAAATATTAGAGAATTCTTCCTTTTCTTTATCATCGGAAAGACATGAAAACATATTTATCAGTGTTTCAGCATGTTCATATACTATTTCTTTTTTCTCATTTACATTCCATGTTGGTGTACCATTTCTAAGAGAAGATATTTCATTGCTAAATATTATTTCGATACAACTCTGAATCTCATAATCTTCCATATATATTCTCCTGATTTTCCTCTTAACCTATAATTCTATTTTCTAAATATAAATCTTTATAATCATTACTCAGACATTAAATCAATGTTGAATATTGGGAATTGGATAAATTTAGAATATTAATTAATTCGAACTTGGGTTTAATCTTTCAAGCATAATTTGACGTGGTCATACTGAAGCATATAAAATGAAAGCAGCAATAAACACCTAAGCGGTCTAACCTGATTACTTTTCTTCTAGTAGGCTCCGGGAAAGTTCCGAGAAGGATTAACAAAACTTTTTTCTCAAAAAATAAAAAAATAATCAAATCAGTGAAAAAATATAAATCAAATACGTTTTAACTTATGAAAATAAAATATAACAGGAGGCCTTATGGGCAAGATACATTTCGACCCTATCGTCAACAACATGTCTAGAAAGCTGGGTAATTTCGTTTACTCATCATGGAAAGGTATTAACGTAGTCAAACGTTATAGCAAACATTCAGCATCTAATTCTCAAAAACAAATTGAAGTCAGAAATGCTTTTACCGAAGCATCAGCCTTATGGAAAGCTCTGCCTCAGAAAATCAAATCCAGCTGGATCAAATCGGTTTATGGTATCGCGATGACGGAAAGAAACATGTTCATCAAAAAAAACTGCATTCCCATCAGAAACGGAAATCCCGGTCAGATTTCATTCGCAAACGGCGCGGTTTTGCCTCAATCAATCAATGCCGCTTCAGCTGATGCCGGAACTATAAAAATCACATATTCAGAAACAGCGGCGCCTCATCTTAACGCCGTCTTGATAAAAATAAATCAAGAGACAAACAAATTAGATTCGCCCCAATTCATTTACGACCTGAGCGCAAATAGCACAGAAGCGGAGATAAAAAATCTCGAAAGCAATCAAACATACTATCTTTACATCATCGCGGCGGAAACAACATTCGACAAATGCGAACAAATAAGCGAATCCGCAGGCTACAAAATAAAAGTAAGTTGAGAAAAGAATGAATGAGATCAACAACACCTAAACCATTCGGCGAAGCCGAATACAATATAAGCGCAGACTATCGCAGGCATTACGAAGTAATGCGCGATAGTTCTGTCGCGATAAAGAGCGGGCGGGGATTTCAAAAGGGGCGGGGCTGGCGACTGAAGCCCGGTCCCTTTTGATCTTTTTGCATGAGACCATGCAAAAAACGAATTCATAAGGCGAAGCCTTGTGTTGCCCTACGACACTCGGAGAAATCGAAGCCTTGTGAAGTACGCCTGACTCTCGGGCAATACGTCAGCCTTTGACAACAAGTCCGGTGACCGGACAAACCGGATTAAAAAGGTGCGGAGCACCTTTTGTGTATCACATGACACCATGCAAACAAGTTATTCTTGACTTTACCGGAATCCGACTAATAATATCAACAGATACGGGGGAGGAATAAATCCGCGGTCATTTTTCAAGATTTCGGTCAATCAAACCGGTCGATGCAAAACAGTTAAAAAAAATTAAAAGGATTTCAAAATGATTAAATCATCACATTTCACAAAAACATTATCATTCTTCAGCATGCTGGCAATCTGTTCGGTTTTAATGACAACAAAATCTTTTGCAGAAGATAAAAATGCCGACGTAATAAAAGCAGAAGCCGAGGTTTCTAAAACGAAATTAGAGTTGGATAATGCCGACAAAAAGCTATTTGAAACCGAGACAGAAATTAAAAACGCAGAAAAAGCAATAAAAGAAGGAAAAGACGAAATAAAACAAATAGAACTCAATGAAAAAGAGATAGAAAAAGAATATTCTGCAAACATTAAAGTGGCAGAGAAAAGAACAAAATCAAAAGACAAGGATGAGTCTGCCCAGGGGAAAGCAGAGACAAAAGAATTAAGTGCAAAGTTCAATAAAGAAATAGATGTGTTATCTTCAAAAAGAAAGCAAGCCATCAAGAAAATATCAACTGCCGAAAAAAAACTAACTAAAGCCCAAAAGCAAAAAGAATCTGATTCAAGCAAACGCAAAAAGGCTGAAGAAAAACATAAAAAAGCCGTTGAAAATCTTGATAAATTAAAAAAATCCGGGAAATAAACTTAATGCCGAACATTCATAACTGAATGTTCGGCTGTTTATCGGAACAAACACTTTGCGCTATCACCTGTTTCTTTATATTAACGAAACTGCAAAAGCGCAGATTTTTATCAGGAATTACATTGATCTGAAAATAATTCAGTCCATCCATTTTTCAGTAGTGTATATTTTTCGCATCTGCTTTTTTAATTCCGGAATATCTTTCTTTATAACATTCCAAAGAAGTAGTAAATCTATCCCGAAATATTGATGAATCAAAATATCTCTCAAACCGGCAATTGTTCTCCATTTGACTTCAGGGTAACGGCTTTTAAAATCAACCGGTATATTTTTTACTGCTTCACCAATTATTTCCAGACGTCTGCAAGCCAAATCCTGGAGTTTCATAGAACTACTGAACTCTAATTGATCGCAGTTACACATATAACCTTCAAGCAATTCGATGCTTTGAAGAATATGGTCAATATATAGTTTTGGATTTTTAACCATAAATTGATTCACTGCAATCACAGATATACTTCCGCATATCCGGAGCAACAGAATCATAAGTAAGCAGATCGATTCTGAAATTTGTTTTTTCTTCCAATAACGATTTCAATTCAATTAAGTCAAATAGCGACTTGTTATTCTTGTCATCAAATTCAATAAGAATATCAATATCACTTTCAGAAGTAAATTCACCGGATACAATCGATCCGAACAGACTGGCTTTTTTAACATCTGAAGTTTTTAAAACATCAACAATAGTTTTTCTAAGATGATTCCTATCCATATCAGACTTTTAACACTCATTTCTTTTTTTGTCTATTACAATTTCATTCACCTGTCAAATCGCATTAAGCAAGCAACTGACCCCTATTAGATTATAATGCATAAAACTTCGTGTACTTAATTTTCAATTGTATCTCCGTTTGAAGATCCAATTGAAAATTGTTTAAAGGAATATTTCACATTTCCATAAGTAATTTACATTTTTTCCAAGGAAAATATCTTGACTCATTCCGCAAAACGAAGGTACTGAACAGGTAAAAAAGGTTAAGGAGTATTATATGCCAATATCAAAAAAAACAGTAAGAGACATTGACATCAAAGGGAAAAAAGTCATCATGCGTGTTGACTTTAATGTGCCTATCAAAGGCGGAGTCATTCAGGACGACACTCGAATCAAAGCGGCTCTTCCGACCATCAAATACATTCTCGAGCAGAATGTGAAATCCCTGGTTCTTATGAGCCATCTCGGCGATCCTAAAAAAGACACTGCGAAGAACAAAGAAAAAGCTGAAAAAGCCGGCAAAGCTTTCAACGAAGAAGAATATGTAAACAACCACCACAAAATGGCTCCGGTTGCTGCTCAGCTTGCAAAACTCATCGGAAAAGACGTAAAAGTTGCCCCTTCATGCATGGGCGACGAAACGAAGAAAATGGTAGACGCTCTTTCTAACGGAGCAATCCTTCTTCTTGAAAACACACGTTTTCACAAAGAAGAAACAAGCAAGGAAGCTTCTGAGCGCGAAAAAATGGCAAAGGAACTTGCAGCATACGGCGAAGTTTATGTGAACGACGCATTTGGAACTGCTCACAGAGCTCATGCTTCAACTGAAACAGTTGCTAAATATCTTCCAGCCGTAGCCGGATTTCTTATGGAAAGAGAACTTGAATTTCTTGAAGAAAAAATCGTAAAAGCACCTGCGAAACCTTTTGTTGCCATCGTCGGCGGAGCTAAGGTTTCTTCAAAAATCACAGTTATCGAAAAACTCATGGAAAAATGCGACCGCATCATCATCGGCGGAGGAATGGCTTTTACATTCTTCAAAGCAATGGGCAAAGAAGTCGGATCTTCTCTTTGCGAAGACGATCAGCTCGAAACAGCTAAGAAAACAATCGAAGCTGCAAAAGCAAAAGGCGTTCAGTTCCTTCTTCAGACTGATGTTATCGTAGCAGATGCTTTCTCAAACGACGCAAACATCAAGACTGTTGATGTTGATGCAATGCCTAAGGACATGATGGGTCTTGATATCGGACCTAAGTCAATCGAGCTTTTCAAAAACGCTCTTTCTGATGCCAAGACAATTTTCTGGAACGGACCTGTAGGCGTTTTTGAAATGGAAAAATTTGCTGCGGGAACTCTTGCAATCGCAAATCAGCTTGCATCGCTTACTTCTGCTGTAACGGTTATCGGCGGCGGAGATTCAGTTTCTGCTGTAAACAAAGCAGGTGTTGCAGACAAGATGACTCACATTTCAACAGGCGGCGGAGCTTCCATGGAACTCGTTGAAGGAAAAGTTCTTCCGGGTGTTGCAGCTCTTCTCAATGTTTAATCTCTCGTTTAAAGAAACCAAACCCCGCGAAAGCGGGGTTTTTATTATTTCATTCAATTATCGAATCAACTGCTTTCTTCAATCTTAAAATTCCTTCAGGAATTTCTTTCTCACTTACACTTCCAAATCCCAGCAATAGTCCTCCCTTTTTTCCGCTTAATGAATATTCCGCTTCGCAGTCAGCTTCAACGCCGAATTCTTCAAAGCACGAACATTCCTCAATGGTGAATTTATGCTTTCTGTGAACGATATTTAAATGCATTCCTGCGGCGTTTGAATTAATCACGATATCATTCCCGAATACTGAATTCAGCTTCTGTGAAATAAGACCGTGCTTTCTCTTGTAAATTTTTTTCATCCGGGCGATATTTCTTGTGAAAGCGCCGCTTCTCATAAAATGTGCCGCTGCAAGCTGAATATGCGAAGGTGTGCGCATCATAAGCCGCGCCTTCGTTTTCAAAATATCATCCGCGATACGTTCAGGCACGACGAGGTATCCCATCCGCATTGACGGAAACATGTTCTTGCTGAAGGTTCCGGCGTGCATGACGACTTCAGGATTCATAAGAAATAATGACCTCAGAGGATATCCTTCATATCTAAACTCTGAGTCATAATCATCCTCGATGATGAATATGCCGTTGCGGACGGCATATTCAACCAGTTTAACGCGTCGCGGCGCGCTGAGAACACAGCCTGTCGGGAACTGATGCGACGGAGAAACAAATATAAGTTTTCCTGCAGGTTTTGCAGGAAGAGCAGATGTATCAATACCCGATTCATCAACAGTAATTTCTTTAAGTTTATAGCCCGACTGTTTAAAAATATCAGCGGCAAAATCCACAACAGGATCTTCGATTATCAGCTCATTTGAAAAATGTGAAAAATGCGAAGCGATCAACAAAAGCGTTTCGGAAGTTCCTGAAGTTATTATAACGCATTCAGGTCTCACACGGATGCCCTTGACAAGAAGAAGATAGTCACAGACTTCAGTACGAAGTTCCATTCTTCCTGCAACCGGCGGATATGACAGCACTTCATCATCAGCGAGAGACCATGCATAATCAAGCGAACGTTTCCACTTCTTAACTGGAAAATGCTTCAGATCGGGAATACCGCAACTAAAGCTGATTATATTTTTCTTTTTCTCTTTCTTAACTTTTACAATTTCAGTTTTCTCAAGGCTGCGGAAAGAATCTCCGAGAATAACGCTTTCGGCAACCCATGTTCCCTTTCCGGGTCTGCCCTCAAGATATCCTTCAGACGAAAGCTGTTCATAAACTTCGATAATAATATTTCGGGATATATTATTCTTTTCGTGAAGATGACGGCTCGACGGCATTTTCGTTCCGGGTGCAAGCTCACCCTTCAGAATTCTTTCAAGAAGCTTTTCATAAAGCTGATTACGTATGGGATTCCGCAATGACCTGTCAATTTCAATATACATTTTGCCTCTCAAGTGGTTCTGTCTTTTTATCAAAAACCGGCTCTTTTTTTTCTGCATCCTAACAGATACATTACGTCATGTATAAAAACTGATTACAGCCGGACACACTCAATGTATGAAAAGAATATAAACCGATCAATTCTTTTTCAGAATGAGTAGCTCACGGTGATCAGAGAAAACAGGAGGATACATGACCGGTAAATTTACAAGAAAACTCGGACGCTCACAGATAGAAGTAAGCGCGCTCGGCATGGGCTGCTGGGCAATCGGCGGTCCGTTCTACTACGGCGGAAAGCCCGACGGCTGGGGAAACATTAACGATGAAGAATCAGTAAAAGCCATTCGGACGGCTCTCGATCTCGGCATAAATTTTTTCGACACCGCAGATGCATACGGCGTCGGCCACAGCGAGGAAGTTTTAGGCAAGGCTTTGGCAGGAAAAAGAAACGAAGCAGTAATTTCAACAAAATTCGCACACTTCGGAAATTCAGAAACAAAGACTCTCAACGGAACAAACATATCTCCATTTTATATCGAAAAAGCATGCGACGCTTCGCTCAAACGATTAAAGACAGATTACATCGACGTATATCTTCTTCACGAATGGAATATCGGCGTAGCCGATGTTGAAATTGTTTGCTCAGTTTTAGAAAAGCTTGTTGAAAAGGGAAAAATACGCACCTATGGATGGAGCACAGATCTTGTTGACGGAGCGGTATTATTCGCAAGAAGAAAAAACTGTTCAGTCATTCAGCACTGCCTGAACGTCTTTGAAGATGCACCTGAAATGCTTAAATTCTGTTCAGAAAACAATCTTGCAAGCATCAACCGCAGTCCCCTCGCTATGGGATTTTTAAGCGGAAAATTCGACAAGAATTCCGTTCTTCCGCAGGATGATGTCCGCGGAGCCGGGCATGAATGGGTTCCTTATTTCAAAGACGGACGTCCATCTGACGAATTCATGAAAATGCTGGATTCCGTAAAAGAAATTTTAACTTCAAAAGGAAGAACTCCGGCGCAAGGAGCGCTTGCATGGATTTGGGGAAAGAGTGAAATAACAATACCAATTCCGGGATTTAAAACCGTCAAACAGGTTGAAGAAAACGCAAAAGCAATGGAATTCGGCTCCTTAACAAAAAATGAAACAGATGAAATCGAACTTATTTTAAAAAGAAAGTAGAACTAATATAAAGGCTCCGCAAACGGAGCCTTTATTTATATAAAATGCAATTTCTAATAAAACATTACAATTCGTAATTAAGCCCGACATTAACATATGAAGAATTCTGTTTCTCTTTAGTTCCGCCGTACTCATAGTACTTACCTGATTTAAGAAAAGCACCTTCGACATAGAGAGTTGAACCTTTGGATACTTCATATCCGATATTTGCGTCCAATTCAATTCCCATATCTTTCTTTGTTCCTTCTGGAGTTTTCAACGCCCGGATATAAGCCGCGATAAATTTGGTGCTGATTGAACCGAACTGAGCTTCAACAACGGCACCTGCTGCCATATATCCGTCAGCAGAATCATACTTTCCGGAACCTGCAACATCTGAATTTGTTGTAAATGATCCGCCGTCTTCGATGATATAAAGTCTCCAGAGATTTATTCCCGAACTAGTTCCGTCAATTGTTGAATAAAGAAAAGATTCATTTTTGTCCGCAGTATCAGGATCATCACCTGACACCATTGTATAAAAACCGGTGAGCTTAATAGTCTCGCTTACATTAAAATAAGGAGCTATATCCAAAGCATATCCCGCATATTTGACATCAGTTTCTTTATTTTTTCCGCCGGCATAAACTCCCGCGAAATCAATACCTGCTGAACCGAAAACTAGATTCAGGGCAAGAGCCGGCATGTATCCCACGCCATCCTCGTACTGGCCGATCTTTGCGCCCTTTTGAGACTGATAAGCAAAGAAGGCCGGGCGTATAGAATTTTCACCCATAGTAATGGTGAGATCCGCAGCATATATCTGAGAGTCATTTTTCTGACCATAGTCGCCTTCAAAAGTCTTGAGATAATAAAGACCGAGACTCATTTTGTCATTAGAATACAATACCGCAAGCATCGGGATATTATCCCCGAAAATGATAGGAAAATCAACGGTATCAATTCCGCCTTCAAGTGTCAGACCTTCAAATGCGGCAACCTTGCTTTTCACGTATGCTTGAGCGACTTCAAGACCTTTTTTGTCAGCGCTAATTCCGACATTTTCAGAAGTCTTTTCATCATCATCAGTTTCAGCACCGAAAGTTGCGTCATACTCAAGGCCCAGAACTGCTTCCGTAGTTCCATTCGAAAAAGAAAGAGACGGTCTCATTCTGAATGCCGAATAACTTCCGGCTGAGTCTTTTTCAATTCCTTTATAAGCTGTTGCATATGCCATTCCTTTGACAGAGAAAGACAACTCAGTTTTTGGCGCTGCTGCATCTTCGGCAAGAAGAGTTCCGGCGCAAATGACGGAACATAAACCAAGAATTAATTTTTTCATTTTACCCTCTTTGATGTTTGATTATCCGCTAACGGATATAAGCATTAAAAACGGAACGCTTTTTTTAGCAAGCTCCGTGCTTTTTTTTACGCAATTTTAAGGCTTAATTTTACAATAGCTTAAACTACATTAACGTCTTGTAAAATTAAGCCCATATGCAGGATAGAATTAAACCTGCCTAGAAAGACTCTATCATATCAGGCAAAAATTCGCTATTATTTTTTTGATGAAAGCATCTGAGAAATCAAAAACGCCATTTCCATACTTTGGGAATAATTAAGCCTAGGATCACAGTATGTCTCATAATTCTGAGGCAGGTCAGCATGTCCTATTTCAGAAGCACCGCCGACGCATTCAGTTACTTCATCTCCGGTAAGTTCAAAATGAACACCGGAGAGTATTGATTTTGATTTCGAATGTATCTCAAAGGCGCTTTTCAACTCTGAAAGAATGTCAGAGAAGTCGCGTGTTTTAATTCCGTTTGCATTTTTTATATTTCCATGCATTGGATCGGAACACCATGAAAGATTTAATTTCTTATTATTAATTATCTCAATATAATTTTCGAGTTTTGATATTTCCGAAACTCCGAATCGGTGAATTAAAATTATTTTACCTTTTTCATTTTCGGGATTAAGAATTCTGATTATTTCGACAAGCTCATTCATATCAGCTTTAGAACTGAATTTTATACCGACCGGATTTTCAATTTTACTAAAGTAATCCACATGAGCAGAGTCAAGAAAACGGGTGCGCTCTCCTATCCACAGCATATGAGCTGATGAGTTATAGTAATTGCCTGTTTCAGTATTTATTCGGCTTACAGCAGTTTCATAATCAAGCTGAAGACCTTCATGTGAAATATAAAAATCCGTTGAACCGACTGAATCCTTCATCACTCCGCCGATCGACTCCATGAATTCAAGTGAATCCTTTATTCGTTCTATTATACCGCTGTATTTTTCCCATGAATCAGATTCTTTAAAAGAATCAAGCTCCCAATTATCAGGATGATGAAGATCTGCAAATCCGCCCGAAATCGCTGAGCGCAGATAATTCAAAGTGACTGCTGAACGGTAAAAAGCTTCCATTAAGCGCGCCGGATCTGGATCCCTTTTCAGCAAATCGGCTTCATAGCCGTTTATAGAGTCTCCCCTGTAAACGGGAATTTCTTTTCCGTCGATATATTCGAAATCATTTGAACGCGGCTTGGAATACTGACCGGCAATACGTCCTAATTTTATCACAGGCTTTTTGGCTCCATAAGTAAGAACCACACTCATCTGTAAAAGTATCTTAAGCTTGTTCAGAATAGCCGTTTCACGGCAGTCGATAAATCTTTCAGCACAGTCACCGCCCTGAAGAATGAAACGTTCCCCCTTTTCCGCATCACAAAGCTGAAGCCTCAATTTTGCAATTTCCCCCGGAAATACCAGAGGCGGAAGGAGAGATATTTCTCTGAGAACACTGCCTAAAGCCTCCTGATCCCTGTATATAGGCTGCTGAATTATTTTTTTCTTTTTAATATTTTCCATAATTTTCCAATGTTTCTATTTATAGAAACATTGGAAAACCGCTGTTTTTTGTAAAGCTTTTTTTAATTACATCATCTACAATGCTCCGAATTCTTTATCAATTGATTTCTTGACAAAAAGGTCTAATAAGTATATTACGTTACAGAAACAAAATATATAGATTGGGTATTAATATGAAAAAATTTCTGTTCATTATCACTTTTATCCCTGCACTAATTACTGCCGGGCCGTATGAAGATATGGCGGTTTCTCTTACTAAGAACATTAAACTTGATAACGAACCTATTGCTGTTATGCCGTTTACAAGTACTGATTCACTTGACGGAGATGCGCGGATAGCTACTAACGAATTTGAACGGGCACTTGTCTCCCAGGATATTAACGTTTCTGAACGTTCTCAAATCGACAAAATTATCGAGGAACAGGAACTTCAGCAGACCGGCATTTTTTCAAACAAAAATGCCGCAGAAGTCGGCAAGGGAGTAGGAGCAAAGTATGTCATCATCGGAACTACTACACGTTTTAACAAATTTGCCGGAGAAACAGACAATGTCGGATTGAAAATCAATGTTAAAATAGTTGATGTAAATTCATTCAGAGTTATTTCAGCAGCAAGCGGCGAAGTTGATGCTTCGGATGTTTCCAGCAAATACAAAAGAAAAGCTCCGCGCAAGCCAAGCGAATACCCTTCGTTTCTTGACCTGTATGGATCTGTAACATTTTACAAACACGTTGCAAAATATGAAAATATTCTAGGCGATAATGACGTCAAAGTTACTACAAAAATGGACATGGGATTCGGCGGCGGAATCAGATATCTTTCTTCAAGCAAAGGCTTCTTTACCAGCGGATGGGAATTCACAATTGATTCTCAAAAATTTAAAGACAGTTCGCTAAAAGCTAATCAATACTTTTTAAACTATATTCCGATGATCAGGGTTCCTCTTTGGGTTTATTTCCCTTCGCTTTCCGACTACACAAGTATCTATATTGGAATGCCTATCGGTCTTGGCATAGATGCTGTTGACTACTACGATAACGGCGAAAAGAAAACTTCTAAAGGCTTCGGCTTCAACCTCGAATTCATGGGCGGACTGAGACTAGGTGTATCCGAGTCAATAAGTTTCTTTGCTGATTATAGATATAGACCTCGTACCATGAACGGCATAATAAGATATGAAGTAGATGACTTATCAGTAATTGAAAGATTCAAAGATCATAAAATCAGCTTCGGAATCAGTCTTGCGCCTTAAAAATCTTAAGAAATTGATTCACTTTTCCTTAACAGACTTGAAAAGTGAATCAATTCTTGGAGCAAAAAACTGATACTTCTCCTTTTTTACTTCGCCTGAAACAACTATTATTTTTTTATTAAAATCAGCACAGTATGCAAGAACAACCTTCCTATTCCGGTTTTCATAAACCCGGCTGATAAATTCTTTACCTTGATACTTTCCGCCGCCGCTTTTTACCAGACGCAGTCTTCTTATATTTGCCCAGTTGTCAAATGCTGACATCGAAGTCTTTTCTTCTTTATTAAAACAGCTGACCACGAATTCCGATCCGTCAGAATCATTCACAAACGGAATTGAAATATCGTCACCATCTCTTCTTTCCCATCCTGATGGAATCATTACAGATATTCCGAACTCTTGAAGATTGAATTCTGTATCTGTTGATATCTCTTTTCCACCGCGTTCCCATCTTTTCCGTTCTATTATCTTTGCGATGTAAGCACTTACCTTCTTATCAGTCTCTATGATGCTTTTTGCAGAAATCGGGAAAACTCCTATTTTTTTAACATGATTCTGGTTAAACAATGCTTTCAATTCAGCATCATAATTTTTTCGCGAGCTTTTGCCCATTCTTGCATAGAAATCCGAAAGCTGTTTAATTCTTACATTATCATCATTAAGCATTTTTGCGATATAATCTTTTGCCCTGGTTTCGGAATTTATTTTCTTATGATCATAATTTTTCACATATGGAAGAATGCTTTTCTTTTCATAAAATTCATTCAGTTCATCGGATAAGATACCGGATTTAGCCGCTTCTTCATACTTTGCAAAGACTGAAGAATATTCATTTATCACATCTGCAGAATATGTTAATTCTCTATATCTTTTCATTTCCGTTTCAATCATGGATGATATTGCAGAAATTTCGGTTTCTGCGTATGGAAACTCATTATTTCCTGATTTTTTTGCGGAATTTTTTTGAACAGCAACATTCTGTATTTTTTTCATAAACAGAGAAAAGTCCGCCGCAATGACTGCTATTTTATCATAATCAGCAGGAGTCATGAATTCCCTGTCTGTTTTATCCACGGAAAAAAATGAACGAAAAGCATCCTGCGCTTTACGCAATTTAACCTTGTTCGCCGCATATATTTTTGAACCTTCAGAAGTCGAATCAAGCAAGGCTGCTGATTTTTCCCTATCATAAACAAAAGAAATGTACTTCTTAACCGGTTCTTCTCTCATCAAATACCGTTCGGCATCTCTAACAATATCATTCTTTGCTTTTTCCTTCCAAGACACAAAAAGAAAGGATAGCTTTACATATTCTTCTGCGGCCTTTTTTTTATTTGATGATGTTTCTGAAGAAAAAAATTTATCGGACAAACCTTCAACTGACTTCAAGAATTTATCAGGAGAAAGACTATCTTTTCTGATTCGGTCAACTTCAGATACAAATTTAGTATAATCAGCATCCTCACTGAAAGTAATTCCTCCTTCATTTTTAACAGATGATTGTTTTTTGATTTGTGATGAATAAAGCTTATCGGGGAGCACTGCAAAAACTGCCTTCTCAAGCTCGGCGGTTTTATCCAGATAATAGTCTCCTCGCTCAATAGATTCCGCATCATTAATATATTTCAAAAATATTGATGAATCCTTGATTACACCAAGACGTTTTTTGGCAAGATAACTTACTTCTTCAGCAAGAATTGCCGAATCAAAATTATCTTTTGAAATTTCCAGACGGGCTTCAATATCAAATTCTCTGGTTTTGCGGTCAGTTTCTGCCCTGATAATATTTGCAGAAAATTTTCCGGCGTTAGTCTCATCTGCAGAATGTTTCATATCCGCAAGTGCGGAATTTTTAAACTGAAGGTAAAGCGATTCATAATTGTCAATCATGCTTATAACAAAAAACTCTGTAATAAGCTGCTTTTTGAACTTTGCATCAATCAGCTTATCTATAAGTTTTGCGGAATAAAAATCACTATGATAACCGAAATTTGCATCTGATAAAGAATTTATATTATTAATGATATATGACTTAATTTTATCATTCCATAAATCCGAAGAAAAACCCGCTGCTATTTTTCTGAGATAAGCCGAGTCAAAACTCCGTCTGCAATACGATTCAATGTAATCTTCAGTATCAATTTCAGACGATGAACCGGCTGAGATTGTTTTTATCAGATTTTCAGCATAAATTAGATTGCTTGAAAGAATATCCCCGACAAAAGGATAGATTTCCGAATCCTTAAGACCGTTTATCTCCTGCCTCAGAGAATTTTCGCGCAATTGCCAGTAAACAAGCCTTTTATCGGATTTATCCGGTAAAATTAACTGAAAAGACAAAACCGCACAAAAAATCAGCATTTTCTTCATATAAACAAACCCCTTATTAGATTATCGGAATTTTTTCTATTTCAAAAAAATAATTACATTAAATTATATTTTTGAAATAGAAAAAATTCTATACAGATTTAATATGGTAAAATATATATTGATTCTTACAATAATTTGAATTAGACTCGTTTCGGAGCATATTATGAAATTCTTAAACCTAAACATCAGAAAACTTATAATTCTCTCACTTCTTGGCGTCGGACTTATCCCTTTTATTATATCCATTTCCGGAATCACTTTCTTCAATGCCGACCAATTCAAACAGAAGGAAATGGATATTCTGCAACAGTCAAGCGATTATGCCGCGGCCAAAATTGATTTTTACTTTAAATCCAAGATGGCTCATATTTCCCATTATGCGAATGAAAGCCGTGTAAAAAGCATGAATTGGAAAGAAATGGATTCTTATCTGCAGGCTGAAGTAAAAAGGCTGAAATCATTTGATAAATTCATTGTCTGTCTTCCTGACGGATCTTATTTCAATACCGCTTCCGGAGGAAATCCTTCTCAGGGCAATCTCGAAACAGAAAATAACAAGGATCCTAAAGCGAAAAAAAGAAATCTCAAAGAAAGAGATTACTGGAAAGCAACTCTTGGAGAAAATGCCTATGTAAACAAGCCGGATTTTATATCAGATCTCATGATATCAAAATCTACCGGCGAAATGCAGATAATGATAGCTCATACGATTTTTACCGGCACTGAAAACAAAGTTATGATTACCGATTCAATACATACCGGCATTGACAGAAAAGGAATGATCGGAGGATCGATTCAATATTCCGAGTTTGCGGCATTAAAAGATGAAATACTATTGGAACTGAAAAAAAATCTTGGAGAAGAAACCGACTTTTACTTTATTACAAGCTCAGGGAAATTTCTATATCATAAAAATAAAAAATTCGTTATGCATCTCGAAGATGACGGAAAAGGCGGAAAGAAAGTAATTGAACCTACTATATACGATTTCAAAAATGAAGAATTATCAAATATTACCAGAAAAGCACTTTCCGGACTAAAAGGCTTCGCTCTTACAGAAAACCCTGAAACTAAGCAAAAAAGTATTTTCTTCTACTGCCCTATTCCTTCAGCCGGTTATTCGGTCATATTGTCAATCCCTCAATCATATGTTTACCGGAATGTTTATTATAATGTAATTATCAGCGTTTGTATAGCGGCAGTTTTTATCATTTTTATTCTGATTATGGCAACCTTGATATCCGGAAAACTTTCGAAACCAATCATAAAACTCAACAGCAAGTTTGACATGCTTGCGAATGGAACGATTCATCCCGAAAAGACAAGTTCGAGCAATATCAACAGTAATTTTGAACTTGATAAACTCGATCATAACTATAATGCCATTATATCCCGTTTTTCATCTATTATTTCCAAGATTGTTGACGTGTCACAGACGCTTGCTGCATCTTCAGTAGAAATTTCACAGAATGTAATTTCTTTCTCGGACAACATTCAAAGCGAATCATCATCGGTTGAACAGGTTAACGCAACCCTGGAAGAACTCGCCGCAAGCGAGGAGAGCATTATGACTTCTGTTGAAACTCAGCAAATTGAAATAAACCGAATCAATCAAATGGCTGATGATCTTAAGCTTATAATTCACTCGGTAGTCCAAAACATAAATATGACAAATGACAAAGTCCGCACAATCAACGAAGACGTCATTTCCAATTCAAAAGAAATGAATGAAATGACTGATATCATCACAAGAAGCGCCGACGAATCAAAAGACATGCTCGGCATTGTTAACATTATCAATGATATTTCTGAACAGATAAATCTTCTTTCGCTGAATGCTGCGATTGAAGCTGCACGCGCCGGTGAAGCCGGGCGCGGATTCGCGGTGGTTGCCGATGAAATCAGCCATCTTGCTGACGCAACCACTTCAAGCATAAAGCAGATTGACAGTTTAATTATGCAGAATAATAAAAATTCTGATAGCGCACTTCAAAAAGTACGAAGTGCAATCGCTAAAGAAAAAACAATCCTGCTCGGCATAGAATCTATCACCAACATGATGCAGGAACTATCAAGTCTGACAGAAAAACAGAATTCTGCAAACGAAGAAGTGAATCAGGGTCTCAAGGAAGTTCTAACAAAAACAAATTTCATCACTTCGGCAATCCGTGAAGGTAAAGTTGCAATTGATGAAATAGTTAAATCAGTTTCGGTTATCAGCGAAATGACGCAAAGTAATTCACTGAGTTCAGAAGAAATATCTGCAAGCACTGAAGAAATATCTTCTATGGCGGAAACTCTAAAATCTGAAGTCAGTTTCTTTAAGATTGTTAAGTAGAAAGCAATCCGTATTGTCATTTTCAGAAAACAGAATATGACAAGGCCGGAATTTCTGGTGATTAAGTCATCACTGTACACATTTTCAATTGTTTTTTGATTGATGACAATATATCAATAGTTTCTAGCATTTTTTTGTATCAACATTTTTTTTTAAGACACAAACAATTATTCCAATTTATTACAGGTTATAAATATGAAACGTCTATCAATATTGTTAATTGCATTTATTTCTACAGTGCTGATTTCTGCGCCTAAGAATCGGCAATTAGAAATAAATCCAGACACCAATTATGTTATCGGCACATGGTATCTATTTTCTAATATCAACAAAGGTGACATTACATATATTTATGATTTCAAATCAGATGGATCCCTCTCTATTTCTCAAGACTTTGTAAATAAAGAGAAAATGATTAGCAATATATGGAGAATTGACAAAACTCAAACCAATCTGGAATTTGTTTCCATTATACTAAACGGCGAACTTTCCAAGATTAGACTTTACAGAGATAAAACTAGCATCAAAAAATTGATACCACAAGAATATTCCGAATATGAAGATAAATTTAATGTTTTATTTATCGATGATGAAGAAACTCCTATTTGCGCCACAAAAGATAAGGAGTTAGCTATTACATTATTACGCGCATCCTATCCCGCATCTTATGCATGGAAAATGCTAAACAAAGAATCCGTTTCTGAGCTTGAAAAATTCAGTCTATCAGAATATTCTACATCCTATAGAGAAGATTTAAAATTCCATATCGAAAAGAGTATTGATGCAGAAGTTTCTAATATTTTAAACAATAAGTTTAAAGAATTTTCTCAACACTTTAACAGAAAAATAATTGATTATGGTGAAATTCAGGAATATACAATTTATGATCTTTTGAAAACTGTTCCGGTTAATGATATCCTTGACGTAGAAATGGACTGTGAAACTTTTACCATAGAAAATAACCCTTTTATTCCCGGAGCTTTTAATATAATCCTGCCCAACTCATCATTTCTTACTGGTCAAAAATCAAATATGTCATATAAAATCTCTGAAGAATATATTCTTTTAACGCTAATCCCTTTTAACAATAAAGCAATATTACTTGGAAAATCTTATCTTAACAAATATTCATCTTTAACCAATGATTCAAATATTATTATCAAACCTACAAAATTCACTCCATATAATATTGAGAGTTACGAACAACTTACAAAATTATTTTTTGAGCATTATAATAAGCGAAGATCAAAAAACATAATAATTCAAAAAGAATTCGCAATAGTGTCATGTAAAGAACCGGTTTTTCGCGAAAAACCGGATATCAAATCTGCAGTACTCGAATCAGGCTCCTTTCTTTTTGGTCAGAATTTTGTTGTAATTAGCAAAAGCGGAAAAAAAAGCAAAATAAACGGTGTTGAAGAATACTGGTATCAATGCAGATCAAATAAAGGCTGGATTTTCGGAGGCGATATCATCCGAACAAAGTTTGAACCTTTCATCAAAAATTTTAATACAGAAATAATATTAAAAAATATTATTGCAGGTGGAGGAAATGATTTCTTTTATACATTTTCTCCAATTGTAATAGGAGACATCTTTATTGCATATATTTATCACAATGAATATCTTCCTTCTCCTTCAGATGACAATAAAGATGATATTCCGGCCAATGGTTTAATGATAGGAAAATTCAGCGAAGAAAAAGGATTTTTTAAATTTTCTAAAGTTATTAAAATAGCGGGCTACTCCATTAATGGCGAATGGATCAATGACCCATCAAAGTTTTCCGAATCATACAGCAGTTTTAAAAATTTTAACTGCCGATATGCATCTTATTCAGATGAAGAAGGAGTCTACTTCCAAAAATTAGATGAAAAATATGCTTATAACATTTTTGATGAATTCAAACATTCCCGTCAATATTACAGAGATTTAAAAGATGATGAATCCGACAAAAGTGAATTCGTTCATGAATTTTTTTATTATGAAAAATGTCATTATAGCGACGTAAGGATTCTCAGCTGGCTACGTTCACCAACAGGATTAAATGATAAAGAAACTGTTTTCAAAAATTACTAAAACCAGTAGCGGACTCCGGTTTCAAATCCCCGGAGTTTCGCGTATTTTGCCTGAATGCTTCTGAATCCATAGTAGATTTCATATCCACAATATGTAGCACCTGCAAAAAAACCAAAATCTTTATAAGTAATATTGTTCATAATAATGAAACCGAATTTTCCTGAAATAGTTAGAGGCTTGATAGGAACAGACTTCACGGTTAATCCCGTAGAGAATCCTTCCATTTTTAATGTACCCCTGAAAAAAGCAGCACCGGCATAGAAATCTGTAGATAAGAAATCATATTGGAACATAGGTAAATTAAGTCCTGTCATTGAATACGACAGAAAATCTTTTCCGTCATTATAATATCTTGTTTCAAATTCTGGACCTACAAGATTACATATTTTACCTGAAAATTGCGCAGAAAAACAATTAACTTTATCAGTTGTACGCTGATATGCCATGCTTAATATAAAATGGTATTTCTTACCCATCGGAGGCATATCATTTTTTTCATCTATCTGGTGATATGCCTCCGATGAATTATATTCATAATTTTTTTCAGGTTTAGTATTTCCTGACGGATTTAAGAGACTTGATTTAATAAAAAAATTAAAAGATTCTGCTTCGTATGGATATTGTGCGTACGATGTTCTTTTATTATCTTCAACCATAGCATCAAAGATTAATTCAAATATACTTCCGAGAATCATACCGAGGATAGAATCATCATCTGCGTCATCTCTATTTTTATTTCGGTCATAACTATAATCGAATTCATCTCTGTCTTTCTTCTTGTATTTTCCTTTTGACTGGTTTTCCTTTTGTTCTCTTTTTGTATCTTCTGCAAACGAATCTAAATCAGCGCGGAAAACACCCGGATATAGAACAATTCCGATCATAATGATAATAGCCAGCGCATTCGTTATTTTTTTATTCATTTCCCCGCCGAATTATGCGAAATATTTAAAAATTATTTCAATACTATTGATATGCTTTAAAGATTAATACAAAAAAAGCTTATATCAAATAAGCTTTCTAATTCTCAGTAAACAAAAGACAACAAATCCGGAATTTCTGATAAAGTTGGAAACTACATATAACTGCTCGGAAAGACCGAATAATCCGGCAGAAAAACTTAACAAAGAGGAAGCAATAAGCATTATTGACACAATTAAGTAAAAAGATTTTTCTTTAAGTAAAGTGACGGCAAAAATAAAAGTTCCAATTATCAGAATTACACCATGCAGAAGATAGATGAAACCGAGCTTTCTGACCAAAGGCGCATATTCGGGACTTTTTTCCGCAAAAGCATATGTAGCAGTTCCCGAAAAATATACAAAAGATACAGAAATCAACAGAATCCCGATCAAACGCACGAATCCAGCTTTAGCTCCGTCAGCGGCATAAAGTCCGATCAATGATAATGAAATTCCTGCCATTGCAATATAAGTTAGAATCATTTGGGATGAAGTAAATCCTGATTGAAAAAGTTCAATTGTATCGCTAAGAATATACAGCAAAAAGAAAAATGCTGTTATTACATATACCGCTAGTTTCTGACTTCTCTTCATAATAATCACCTTTTGCATTTTTATCTCAATGTTTCCAGACTTTACATATTGTAAAGAATAATGCGGCTAAATTAATTGTTATAAATTAAAAAAAAAGCTTGCTACTGAAACGGTAGCGCGCTACTATATCCGTAGCGCGCAATCAATAATTAGGAGTATTACCATGCCATTAATTAACATCAAAATGGGACAAATCACTGAAGAAAAGAAAAAAGAACTTATAGTCAACCTCACAAATGAAGCTGTAAAAATTACCGGTTTAAAACCTGAAAACTTTATGGTTTTTATTGAGGAATTTCCTTACGAAAACATCGGAGTTGCGGGAATGACGATAAAAGAACGTTTGGCTGCAGCAAAATAAAGATATATGAATTAAAAAAGATTTGATTCCAAATCATCAATTCTTCAGACTTCAAAACAAGCCCTGCCGCTATCAGTGCGGCAGGCTATTTTAGTTTATAAGGTGTAAACATGTCCATTCCTAAACCGGGAAACCCTGTAAGGGGATCAAAATCAGGCGCTCCGATTATGGCTCTATTCGATCTTCTTGGAAGGCGATGGGCGATGGGCATCATCTGGCAATTAAGTGATGGGCCTTTAACATTCCGGGGAATTCAATCTAAATGCAATTCGATGTCTCCATCCGTGCTCAATGCCCGCATAAAGGATCTCACCGAAGCAATGCTTATCGAACAGACACCTAAAGGCTATGCTCTTACAAAAGACGGGATCGAGCTTTTTGAAATACTTCAGCCTTTTCATGATTGGTCGCACAAATGGGAAGACAAATTTGAATCAAAGAAATAAAAAACCCCGCCTTCGGCGGGGTTTTTTATTTTAACTTGCTTTCACGTTTCGTTTAATTGTAGCGGTTGTTTCTTTCTGAATGAAATCTTCTATCTTCGGATTATTTCTAAATCTGATTACGTTAAGCATGAATATTTCAAGCTTGCTTACGATATTCGGAGGAAGAATGTCTCCGTCGATTTCGACGCTCATTACAGGAAGCTTTTTCTCTCTTGCCCAAGGTGCGATTATTCCTTCAATTACACGGCCGATAAGACAAGCAAACGGAGAAATATTAACTACACCCGAATAATCATCAAGAAGAGCTGTAGCAGCCGCCCCGGATGAAATTGAAATTTCAGAATAAAGATCACTGTGAACAAAGTATTTTTCTGCGTTAGCCATAATCTTATCCATATTATGCGGAGAAGAAGGCACGAGTTCACATTTGTTCAGTATTGAAAGAATCTTATGATCAACATGAGTCTTATAAAGATGCTCAAGTTTCCACATAATAAGTTCTTTCATTGGTCCTGAGAAAAGACGTCTGTAAATAGGAACAAGGCGCAGACGTTTCTTTATGTCGTGCTTGCGCGTATAATCGCAATAGTAAATCCACTCAGAAACAGAAGAAATTTTCGGGATGATTCCGTTTCTGCAGAAGTGCTGAACGAGTTCATCAACTGCGAAATCGTCTCTTCTTACGTAGATTTCTCCTACAACAAGAACTTTCGGAGTATCCTTCATTTTCTTTTTCAAAGGAATCTTGGCGAGTTCATCGACGATTCCTTTCAGAACCGAATAAATCTTACCAGGAGTTTTTTCAGCTACATCAATGAGTTTTCTCCATTCCTTATCGTAGATCTCGATCGCCTTAACAGGATCAACCGCACAAGTACGCAGAGTCGCCTCGATGTCTTTCATATAATCCGCGATGATCATATTCTTCCAGACATTCTTTGTAAACTCTGTTCCGAATTCATTATAAGAATTATCCGAATCCATCGTAACGGTAATCATGTTTTCAACACGAAGATCCTTGAAAAGATTTTCATAAAAAACAAAGTACTGACCAGTTCGGCAAGGCCCGAGAGTTGTCGGAACAAAAAGAAGATAAGTCTTATTCTTGTCGAATTTTTCCGAGTACATGTACTGAAGAGCTTCACCAAGCACAAGCTGTGAAGGAAGACACTCTTTACCCGACATATAGTTTTTAGCCATCTGAAGAGTAAATGTATCAGGAACAGGCATCGCATCGGAATTTACTCCGGCACCTCTTAAAGCTGCGGCAACAAGTTCAACCGAAAGCTGACCCATGTTCGAAAGAAGAAGAACCACATCTTTATTGTTGAAAATTTCTATACGCTTATTGCCTTTTTTTGTGTCGATAAGATGAAGCTTATCCTTTCCGTTATTTATGAAACGGAGACCATTGTCGAATCTTTCAACTTCTTCGTTCTTAAACTTAGCCTTATATCCTTCGATGATATCAAGGAAAGCCTCGACACGGGTATCAATTCCGGCATCAGCCGAATGTGAATCGAGCTCAAGAACAAGGAACGGTTTCATTCCCATTATCCATTTGAGATAATGAAGCATGAAAGAATCCGGTGCGCATGAAAAGTTTGTAATAAATGTTACGAAAATATTCGGATTATTTTTTACAGACACCGCAGCTTTCATATCCTGCTGACCGTAATACCAGTACATGTTAGGAAATATTTCAGCATCCTTAAGAGGAATCATGTCAAAAGGAATAACAGAATATCCGCGTGTAGTAAACTTCTGCGGAATTCCCATATTCGCGTCTTTTGAGAACGCATTATAAGGACGTCCTAGAAGAGCTATTATAGGATGATCGGACTCTTCAGCCTTCTTCATAGCTTCTGCTCCGATCTGCGCATATTTAGCGAGAAACTCCTGCTGTTTTGCGAAAGCATAATCAAACGCTTCCTTGATCTCTCGCTCTCCGATTCCAAGATGTTTTCCGGCATCAATGAATCCTTCGAGCGCTTTTTCGTTTCCGAATTTGAAAGATACAATCGGAGTAAGGAATCTTGATTCTTTTACATCAGGAAATGCTTTTTTGATATAGTAAGGAAGAGCCTGCGTTATCGGACAGAATGTCGCATGAACATCCTTTTCATAACTTTCAAGATCTCTGAAGTGAGGCACGAAAACATAATCCACATCAGTATTAAGAAGAGACTGAATCGCACCATGAGCTATTTCCGCAGGGAAGCAGTATGCACTCTCTGCTTTTGAAACACCTTCCTGATCGATTTCTTTTGAAAGAACGGTTTCAATTCCAAGCTTATGAAAGAAATGAGAATAAAGCGGATAGAGCGAATATGTCGAGAATGCCATAGGAAGGCCGACTTTTATTCCGCGTCTTTTCGTCATCTCTTCTGCCGGGGCAAAATCTTTGAAAATGATTTCTTCGCGTTTTTCAACATAGTTGAATATTTTAGTCTCGTCGAAAACTTTCTTCTTTCTGCTGTTCGCGTATTTGTTACAGCGTCCGCCGAACATATACTTGTGTCCGTTTACGTTAAGAACCTTGATCGGACAGTAATTATCGCAAGCCTGGCATTTGAATTCTCTTTCGTAAACGATAGATGTATTCATAATGCTGTCGATGCTGAAATCTGATTTGTCAAGGAATCCGTCTTTGTTTTTGAGCTTTGCGAGAAGCGCAACGCCGAAACAGCCGAGAAGCTCAGGATCTGGCGGAACTGTGATGTCCTTATCAAGTATCATCGCGAAAGCAAGAGGAACAGCTTTATTCTTCGCAACTCCTCCCTGCAAAACGATATTGCTTCCGACAGAACGGTTACCGAGAACTCGGTTAAGATAGTTGGAAACGATTGAAGTTACGATACCGGCAGTGATATCTTCTCTTGTAGCGCCGAACTGAATCGCTTTTCTGATATCGGAATTTATAAATGCCGAGCAATGTTCACCGAATTTAAGAGGGCGTTCTGCAGCAACAGCTATTTCACCGATATCTTTTACATCGGTAATGTTAAGATCTCCGGAAGCTGATTCTTCAAGAAAGGATCCTGTTCCGGCCGAACATGCTTCATTCATCGCATAGTCGATAGGAACTTTGTTTTTGAGGTAAACGTATTTCGCGTCCTGACCGCCGATTTCAAAAATCGTATCGATTTCAGGTTTAAAATAAGTTGTACCCGTCGCGTGAGCAATAATCTCGTTATAAACCCCGCCTGTTTCAAGAAACACACCGAGAATCTCTCTCGATGAACCTGTAGTCGAAATGAGCGAAATTTTTATTTTGCGGTAATCAACATTCTGTTCAGCAAGCTGTTTCTTGACTTCTTCGAGACATTTCTTAAGAGCTGCAACCGGGTCTCCGTGAGTTCTTCCGTAATGATCAGCTACAATTTCATCAGTCTCAATATCAATTAGTGCGACCTTGGTTGTAGTCGATCCGCCGTCAACACCGAGAATATATTCGCGTCCTTCTTTTGCCTTTCCTCTTTTTGAAGGAATATAATGAACGCGCTTTTCAGCTGTTTTAAGACTGCTGTATCTTCCAAAAGACAATTCATGCTTCTTGAAAAGATCATTTCCTTCAGGAAGCTGAGTTCCGAGAGTGGAAGCAAGAAGAGCCGCACCGAATGCTTCAAGATAAGAAGATTCTTCAGGAACTATAAATTCAATCAGAGGAAGTTTTTCTCTTACGAATTTTACGATATGCGCATTCTTGGTAAGTCCGCCTGAAAGAATTACCTTTCCGTCGGCGATTTTTGCTTTCTTTAGGAACTCAACAACTTTAACTGCCATAACGTCGCTTAGCGAAAGAACGATATCGCCTTTGCTCGCTTCGCCTTTGTTGAGTTTATGTGTACAGTCGCTTTTCATGAAAACCGAACAGCGGGCTGAAAGCTTGTGCACTTTACATGAATCATGAACTCCGGAAATATCCGCAAGTTTCATGTCCATTCGGCCTAACTGCTGCTTGAAAAATTCACCGGTTCCGGACGCGCATTTATTACCCGAAAAGCTTGTGATAATTTTTCCGTCAGAATCGATTTTATAAACAACGAATATCTCACCGCCGAGTGAAGCGACAGCATTAACTTCGTAACCGAGTTCTCTTGTCGCTGTCTCTACACAGATTGATTCGAGTACATTATCGACATTTATTAAATGACGGCCTTCATGACCTGTAACAAGAGCCTTTACTCCCTTTGGAATGGCTTTGTCCGAAAGAAGCGATTTGAGAGTTTCGAGGAAATTACCCTCGTGCTCTTTGACTGCCGACCATACAATTTGTTTGCCCTTAAGCAGAACAAGCTTTATGCTCGACGATCCTATATTTATCCCGAGACTTTCCATTTATCCCCCTATTCAAAGAATTCCGCAAGATACTGATTTTTGAGACTTGAGAGGGTCTTCCTCAAACACTTCCAATGACGGTAATGCAGGGAAAAGTAATCCAAAACAGAGCCTTCGCAGACGATTAAACGTTCAGTTTAGTGTCGAAAACAAGTATCAAAGCGTGAAGAAAGAATTTCTCCATTCTGAAGCCCATTTTTTTACGCAAGTTTATTATAGCAAGCATTTTATAAAGAAACAAAATAAGCATCCAGATTCATTTTGACGGTTTTTTGAATTAATTCCAAAAAAAAATTGAAATCTGAAATATATATCATATATTGATATCGTAATACGATATTTATATTAGATATTGAGGTTATATGAAAAGTTCCAGCGAACCTAAAATACTCCGGGAAATTTATGCAGGATTTATCCGAATACACATACTATATCACACAGCCAAGAGACCTTTTTACGGACAGGAACTTAAGGAAGAGCTCGAAGAACACGGATACCGTCTGTCTTACGGAACACTTTATCCCCTGCTTGCAAATCTCGAATCAGAAGGCTATCTCGAAAGAAAAGATATAAATACCGCAGGTAAAATCCGCAAATATTACAATATAACAGATAGCGGAAAAATTCTTTACGCAAAGGTCACAGACAAACTGACCGAACTGAACAATGAAATTTTTGAATAAACGGAGGAACAAATGAAGAAAACCATCAAACTAACGAAAAGAAGTGCGATCATTTTCATAATTCTTTTCGGCCTCGTAAGCCTCTTCGCAGATATGAATTACGAAGGAGGAAGAAGCGTTGTCGGACAATTTCTAAAACTGCTCGGATCCAGCGCTTTTGCGATAGGTCTTGCGGCAGGAATCGGAGAATTCGCCGGATACGCATTGCGCTTTGTTTCAGGCTCAATCGCAGACAAAACACGCAAATACTGGATATTCATCATCGCAGGGTACACACTACAGCTCTGCTCTCTTCCGATGCTCGCCTTTCTTGACGGATGGGAACTCGCAGTAGCTTTTCTATTTTTTGAGAGAGTCGGAAAAGCAGTCAGAAAACCCGCACACGACGCCGTCATTTCCTTTGCCTCGACACACACCGGAAGCGGATTCGGTTTCGGACTTCATGAGGCAATGGATCAGATTGGAGCTTTTGTCGGTCCGGCTCTTTTCTCAATTCTGCTTTTTACAGTTAAATCCGGAACCGAAATTCAGACTTACAGAAACGGTCTCCTGCTTCTTTTCATACCGGCCGCGCTAGCGATAGGTATAACAGTAATAGCAAGATTTCTGTTTCCGCATCCGGAAAAATTTGAAATCAAATCAAAGACGCCCGAAATCTCAGGCAAAGGATATTCGCGCCCTTACTGGATTATTGTTATCGCTGCCGGTCTTCTTGCAATGGGAATCACAGATTTTCCGCTCATAGGGCTTCATCTCAAAAAAACAGGCGCTTTCACGGAAGAAGCAATACCTTTACTTTATGCGGGCGCTATGGCAATCGACGCTGCAGCAGCAATGTTCTTCGGCTTTCTATATGACAGAATCGGAGTAAAGGCGCTTGCGGGTCTTTTTCTCGCGGAAATATTTACGGCTCCATTGGTTTTTCTCGGATCATTTTATACAATCATTGCAGGGATGGCTCTATGGGGAATCAGCGTGGGAACACAGGAATCTATCTTGAAGGCGGCAATAGCCGACAGAGTCCCGGCATCAAAAAGAGCCGGCGCTTTCGGATTGTTCAATATGCTTTTCGGGCTTTTCTGGTTTGCCGGAAGCGCATTGATAGGATTGATGTATGACAGGCTGGGAGTTTATGCTGTTTCAGCTTTTTCAGTTGCAGTTCAAGGCGCAGCATTTGTCTATTTCTTGAAAATATTCAGAATAGAAAGAAAGCATTGATCTATTAGCCGCACTATTTGAACGGCATTACGTGATTGTTTTGCCGTTCAAACTTCATATCAAAAATTTTCCTTAATTATCACTTAAGTCTATATTTTCTGTTGACTTATCAAATCAGAAAACAAAACATTAGCATAATTAAACTGCTTTTAAAAAGGTGTTTACTATGAAATTTATTCTCTGTATCACAGCATTTCTTGCGTTCTTTTCATGCGGAATTTTCAAAAACGATTCTCTCTACAAGGCTAATGCGGATTTTTTTCCGATCGGAGCCGCAGTTGAACCTGACCAGCTCACAGGCCCTGAAGCCGAAATTCTGATAAAACACTACAACAGCATCACAGCAGAAAATGCCATGAAGTATTTATCTACAGAACCGAAGGAAGGTCAGTTTGATTTTACCCAAGCTGACAAAATAATGGATTTCGCGGAAAAACACGGAAAAAAAGTGCGCGGGCACTGCCTCATCTGGGATCATCCCACTCAAGTCGCAGACTGGATGTTTCAGGACAAGGACGGAAAACCGGCAAGCAGAGAACTGATGCTTGAAAGAATGCGTAATCACATTCACAAAGTTGTCGGTCAATATAAAGGAAAAATATACGCATGGGATGTAATCAACGAACCGATTGACACTTCTACAAACGACCAGCTGCGCCATTCAAAGTGGTATGAACTTATCGGACCTGACTATATTGAAAAAGCTTTTATTTACGCTCATGAAGCTGATCCGGATGCCAAACTATTCATTAATGAGTTCAATACATTCGAACCTGAAAAAAACAAAGCTTATTTCAGACTCATAAAAAGTCTGATAGACAAAAAGATACCTATTCACGGCATCGGACTTCAGATGCATATTAAACTGCAGTATCCTTCAGTTTCTATGATTGAACAGGCGGTTTTCAATCTTGAAGTTTTCGGTCTTGATCTGCACATAACAGAGATGGACATGTCTTTTTATGAAGACGAATATGGAGAATTCGCTGCACCGTCGGAAGAATATCTCGTTTATCAGGCTCACCGATATAAGGAAATAATGGATGTCTTCAAAAAACATTCAGCTGCTATAAAAAATGTGACATTCTGGGGATTTCACGACGGTCACACATGGCTGACATCGTACCCCGTGAAAAGAAAAGACTGGCCTTTACTTTTCACAGATAAGCTTCAGCCTAAATGGGCTTTCTGGGCTTTAACCGATCCGTCAAAACTTCCTCCAAAGAAAGATTTACCGCGTAAAGAGGCTTCAATATACAAAGCTAAAAAAGGAACTCCCGTAATTGACGGAGCAATTGATAAAATATGGGAAAAAGCTGAAGCGGCAGCAACAAACATTTACCTGACAAACTACAAAGGTGCAACAGCCTCGATAAAAACACTTTGGGACGAAAACAAGCTATATGTGCTGGCAGATGTCACCGATCCGCGTTTGAGCGCCAAAGCAACCGAACCGTATATGCAGGATTCGCTTGAATTTTTCATCGATGAAAACAATGCAAAAGCCGGCGGATATCAGGATGAAGATTTTCAGTTTAGAATAAGTTTCGAAAACCGTAAAACCGTCGGCGGAGGACATGCTCAGCCGGAAATGATTCAGTCAAAAGCGGTACGGACAAAAAAAGGTTACTTAATAGAAGCATCATTCACATTCCAGACTATAAAAGGTTCAGCCGGAACTAAGATCGGATATGAACTTCAGATTAATGACGATGCCGACGGCAGCGGAATCAGAAAATCGGTTACGAAATGGAATGATCCGACTAACGACTCATATAAAAACACCAAGGGATGGGGAGTTCTCGAGATGGTTGAATAATCAGGAATATTTCTCAATAATAGCATCCGCCGCACGGATTCCGTCCACGGCGGATGAAACTATTCCTCCCGCATAACCAGCACCCTCGCCTACAGGATACACATTAGAAAAACCCTCGGCAGTCATTTCCTTTGTTCTTTTAATTCTGACGGGAGATGAAGTCCGCGTTTCCGTGCCGATAAGTAAACCCTCTTCAGAAAAGCCCCGTATAATAGAATCAAAACGCCTGAGTCCGGCTTTCATTTCAGAGATAATAAACTCAGGAAATATGCTAGTCAGATCGCAACTGACACAGCCGTTACGGTAAGAATTTTTCGGAAGAGATTTGGAAGTTCTGTTTATAAGAAAATCCCGCGCACGTACAGATGGAGCTTTGAATTTATCAACAAAAGCCGACCGCTCAATCTTCCTCTGAAATTCAACCGCTTCAAGCGCGCCGCCTGAAACATCTTCAGGTTTAACGGAAACGACTACCGCAGAATTTGAAAATTCAGCATCACGAGCGGAATTGCTCATTCCGTTTACGCAGAACATTTTTTCTTCCGACGACGAATTGACGACGAATCCTCCAGGGCACATGCAGAACGAATAAACTCCCCTTCCGGTTTTGGGATTATTGAAAACAAGTTTGTAATCTGCCGCACTCATAAACTCCGAGAATCTTCCATATTGAGACTTATTGATAAATTCAGCCGGGTGCTCAATACGGCTTCCGACAGCAAATCCCTTTTTCTCAAGAATCATTTTATCTGAAAGCATCTCATAAGTATCACGCGCGGAATGTCCGATTGCAAGAATCAGTTCATCAGCGCAAAATTCACCGCTCGGAGTTTTAACATTTATTTTTACACCTTCAATGGAAAAATCATCAGCTCGTGTTGAAAAACGAACAGACGAACCTGATCTTTCTATAAACATACGGATATTTTTTACAACTTCACGAAGAACATCCGAACCGACATGAGGCTTTGACTCGAATAAAATTCTTTCGTTCGCACCGAACTCTACCATCCTGCTGAAAAAATAATCGATATCTCCGCGGTGAATTCTCGAAGTGAGTTTTCCGTCAGAATAAGTTCCGGCTCCGCCCTCGCCGAACACCGCATTGCTTTCGGCATTTAATATTCCATCAGTCTCAAGAATCTCAATGTCTCGCATTCTTTCTTCGGCTTTTTTTCCGCGCTCGAGAATTGTAACAGAAAAACCGGCGTCGATTAGACGAAGAGCTGCGAATAGTCCAGCCGGACCCGCGCCGATTACAATTACTTCTTTTGTTGATTTTATTTTTTTAGCAGACAATGTCTCTTTTTGAACTTCAGCAGTTTCAGAAAATCCGAACGCGCGCATTTGTTCTGCATTTTTATTATCAGTTTCAACTTCAACGCGGTAATTAATTACTACCGCTGATTTCTTTCTCGCGTCAACTGAGCGGCGCAATATTTTTTTTACTGTCACATCAAAAGAAAAAAGACCCTTCACGAATCCGTGAGGGTCATCTTTTTTGTCGGCAGGAATTGAGAACTCGCCTGCAAATATCATTCAAAAATCTGTGTCGCAAAATAATCATCAAGAGTTTCAGCTCTGCGGATAAGCTTGACGCTTCCGTCTTCCTTAAGAAGAAGTTCTGCGGAACGCAGTTTTCCGTTATAGTTAAAACCCATTGCGTGCCCGTGAGCTCCAGCGTCATGAATTACGATGAAGTCTCCATTTTCTATTTCAGGAAGTTCGCGGTCTATTGCAAACTTGTCATTGTTTTCACAAAGTGAGCCGACCACATCATATATTCTGTCGCGGAGCTTATTCTCTTTGCCGAGAACAGTAATATGATGATACGCTCCGTAAAGAGCAGGTCTCATCAAATTTGCCATACAGGCATCCACACCGATGTAATTCTTATATATTTCCTTTTTATGAATAGCCTGCGTTACAAGATAACCGAAAGGACCCGTTACCATGCGTCCGCATTCCATATAAAGCTTAGGATGCTTTAGCCCGTTTTTGCAGATTAATTCATCGAACTCAAGGCGGATTCCTTCTGCGACTTTTTCAACATCAACTTCCTTCTGGTCGGGCTTGTAAGGTATGCCGATACCGCCGCCGATGTTTATAAAATCAAGATCTATATCAAGTTCCTTTTTCAATTCGACTGCAATTTCAAATAGCATTTTTGCAGTATCGACGAAATACTTATAATGAAGCTCGTTTGAAGCAACCATCGTGTGAAGCCCGAATCTTTTTACACCTTTTTTCTTTATCTCGGCATACGCTTCAAAAAGCTGTTTCTTTGTCAGGCCGTATTTTGCATCTTCCGGTTTTCCGATGATGGCATTTCCGCCCTTCAATGGACCGGGATTAAATCTGAAACTCAAAAGCTCCGGAAGACCCAAACCGTCTTCAAGATATTTGATATGAGTGATGTCATCAAGATTAATGATCGCACCGAGCTCTTTAGCCTTGGCAAATTCTTCAATCGGAGTATTGTTCGAACTGAACATTATATCTTCACCGGTGATTCCGGCTTTTTCTGAAAGAATAAGCTCGGCAAGAGAACTCGCATCTGAGCCGAAACCTTCTTCTTTGAGAAGTTTCATCAGATGATAGTTGGGACATGCTTTTACTGCAAAATATTCCTTAAATCCTTCAAAAATTGAAAAGGCTTTATTTAAACGTTTCGCGTTTTCACGGATTGCTTTTTCATCATAAATATGAAAAGGAGTCGGAAACTTTTCCGCAATTTTAACTATCTGTTCTTTCGAAAAAGGTACATTTTTCATTGAAAACTCCGTTATGAATAACAAAATGAGAAACACCTAACAAATGCAATTTTTTTTCTCAATATATTTGACATTATCGAATTCCGCTAAATAAATTCAAGTACTTATCTTTTCCTCAGCACTTCAATGAACTAAATTAATTACCGGAGACTTTATGAAGGAATCAGAAAGAAGCTCAATCGCTTTAAGAATAACCTATATCGGGCTTATCATTAACATTGCACTTTCTTCCTTCAAGCTTTTCGCCGGAATATTCGGGAACAGTAACGCCATGGTGGCGGATGCCGTACATTCTATTTCCGATTTTGCTACCGACATAGTTGTAATTGCCAGCTTTTACTTTTTCGTCAGCAAACCAGGTGACGAAGATCATTCATACGGACACGGGAAATTTGAAACTTTCGCGACTTTTTTAATCGGAGCGGCGCTTTTTGCAGTAGGCGCAGGAATATTTTTTAACGGTGCAAAATCAGTTTACTATGTTTACCAAGGAATGCCTATTGAATCACCGGAGAAAATTGCTCTCATCGCCGCGTTTATTTCCATTATTTCCAAAGAAGCATTATACCGCGTGACAGCCTCGGCAGGCAAGAAAATCAATAGCGATGCATTAATCGCAAACGCCTGGCATCACCGGTCGGATGCCTTTTCTTCAATAGGTACTGCTGCCGGAATTGGAGGCGCTATTTTTCTCGGTGAAAAATTCAGGATACTTGATCCGCTTGCCGGAATAATAGTCAGCTTTTTCATTGTAAAAGTCGCAATCGCAATCAGTTTTCAGGCTGTCAACGAACTGCTCGAAAAATCACTGCCGAAAAAAATGGTTGGAGAAATTAGATGCGACATCTGCGCTATTTCCGGAGTTAAAGATCTCCATAATCTCAAAACACGCAAAATAGGAAACTCTATTGCAATAGATGCTCATATTCTTGTTGATCCGAAGCTCAGCGTCACGGAAGGTCACGATATTTCGATGAATATTGAAAACTGTCTTGCGGAAAAATACGGCTCAGGTATATTCGTTTCGATTCATGTCGAACCGTTCGATCATTGAAGAGAGGATATCATAATGAAATATTTTTTATCAATTCTGACCATCCTCCTTTCTCTTCAATTGAATGCCCAGAATTGGAATCTTCCGAAAAATTATATGCCTATCGGAATTAATGCAGGCGGCGGAGGAAGCGGCGGTGTCTTCGGAGGTGAATTAAGTTTTGTACATACAGGAGATGACTTCGGCTACGGCTTTTTTGTTGATGTTCTCGCAAACAAAAACGGCAGCCGAATATTCGCCGGACCTGAAATTTTTATTCCAAGCAACAATTCGAGAATGATAATAGGTCTCGAAGCCGGCGGAGTAACAAACACCAGAACAAACAAATCGGGATTCATGCTGGGATTATTCATTCCATATTATGTCATTCCTTATTTCAGATTTTTCCATTTAGGCGGTGAAAGTTTTGCTGAAGCCGGATTTCTATTCAAGTTTCCCATACCGATCGGGGATTGATAATTATTATATTGAAACCCGCTATAATATTATTGACGGCTGAATTCTAGCCGGACATATTTTTAAAAATAGTAATGACTTATTTTCACTCAAAGCTGTCCGGTAAAATACAAGGAAAATTACATGAAACTGTTTTTTACATCCCTTTTGTTTTTTCTTTCTTTTCATCTAAATGGACAATGGTTCAGTCTTCCGAAAAATTACATGCCGATTGGAATCAATGCCGGAGGCGGCGGTAGCGGCGGAGTCTTCGGAGGAGAATTGAGCTTTCTGCACTTTAATGACGAAATCGGTTATGGATTATTTTTTGATGCTGTTAAGAATAAAAACGGCACCCGTATATTCGCTGGACCGGAGTTTTTAGCCCTCTATAAATCAAAATTCATTATCGGACTTGAAGCCGGCGGAGCTACAAACACTAAAACAAACAAATCAGGATTCATGTTTGGATTATTCATTCCTTACTACGTCATTCCGTATTTCAGATATTTTCATTTAGGCGGTGAAGATTTCGCTGAAGCCGGTATTCTATTCAAATTTCCTATTCCGCTGGGAAATTGAACTTTATCATAAAAAAAATCGATAAAGACTTTTACAGAATACTTTTATGAAACAAAATGATTCATTTTTAAACTAATTCTCACTGCTGTCCCATAGATTCATAAGAAAACAAGAAAAATGCTATTAATTCTCAA